>Ga0214919_10000356_pt1 | contig 78309 bp, 78 predicted proteins | sample LL1503_MetaG_FD_177994 | JGI IMG/M metagenome (GOLD analysis project Ga0214919, IMG submission 177994) | Freshwater microbial communities from Lake Lanier, Atlanta, Georgia, United States - LL-1503 | ecosystem: Environmental > Aquatic > Freshwater > Lake | place: USA: Georgia | collected... | reverse complement strand
ATGGAATTCGAAATTCTATTATTCCATTAGATTATAGAGTTTTGGAAGACACTAGAAATAAAATTATCATGGGACAATCGATTGGTAAAAAGAATATATCAGAGGCCACAATGAAAAGAGTTGCAATTCACGAGGTGGGACATTTATTAATGGCCTTGAATAGTAGTCATTTTGATCAACCATCCAAGGTTACTATTGATTCATCAGTGTTTGCTTCCATTGGGTATACAGTTTTTGAAAGAAAAGATGTCGATCAAGGATTTTTCTTGCGAGAATATTGTCATGATCATCTTAAAGTTTTATTAGGAGGTCGTGTGGCAGAGGAAACTATTTATGGAACGTCAGTATCGTCTGGGGCATTATCAGACTTGGAAACGGCGTTTCAAGTAGCCAAAAAAATGATTATGGAGTATGGTATGGGAACTCATATTATCTATCCTCATTTTAGTGAAACATATCGAAAACGAATTGATCAAGAAATTCATCATCTTATTAATAATGCGTATTTAGAGACAAAGGCATATCTAAAAGAGAATAAGGATCTTTTATTGAAAATATCGGATCAATTAATTGAGAAAAAAACATTGTATGCCAAGGATTTTAACGTATCGCCTTTAGAGTAATAAATTTCTTGAAAATATTTTTATAAAAATTTTTATAAAAATGTCACAAACTATTAGAAAAAATCAAAATATTTTATTAAAAGAAACTCTTTGTCCAATTTTATTACGACAAAATCCTTATAAATCGAAAAGTTTTGAAAGCTTTAGTTTATTAAAAGGAGAAAATCTTAATGTTGATAAATGTACTGAAAATGGCATTACGATAAATACAGATGATGGAATTGAAATTGAAATAAGGCGATTTAATACGTATCTTGTTTGTAGTGTAAAATTTCCAAAAAAATTTGAAAACATTATACAAAAATTAAAAAAAGCTCCGTATATGAATTATCGTAATTTTTTGGTTGAATACCCATTACAAAAAAAGTTTGACCATCAAAAAGAAAATCTTCCATATATTGAATTCATAAAAGACGATATAATATTTTACAATACTATGAATGAATCTAGGGAAAAAGATACATTTGTAGGTCCAGAGCGATTAATGATAGAAGCTCGAGCTTTAATTTCAATTTTAAGAGCAATAATCTAATTTTTCATCATACATTTCAAATTGTTTTGACAGCAATTATTCTTGCTTTCAAAACATTTTTTTTGAGGATCCGAATGACAAATTTTAATGGCTTTTTGGTTTTCTGGACAGTGCCATTTACAGTGACCAGAATTTTTTTGACAAGATAGATTTCCATTTTCATCCATAGTTCTTAGCCATAGTTCATTATCTATTTGATTACACTTGTCGGGAGAAAAGGAGGCATCTCTATAATTATATTTCCAAGCATTATTATCAGGACTATATTTGGAACAATAATTACCATAAATTTTATTACAATAACATGATGGATCTTTAGAATGATTACAACTATTTTTACAAATATTTATTTTACAACTATGATGTGGGGTATAGTTTTGAAAACGACATCGTAAAGCATCTTTACAATTTTTTGAACACATATTATTCTTTTCATTACAATAATATAGATAATCATAATCCGACGACTTTATAAAATTTGACCGATCGCAATATAACTGACAGGCCATTTTTCCTTGTTCATCTTGAACTAGATTACAACTTTCTATACAGTCTTCCAATGTGCAAAATTTTTCATGAACCAATTTTTCTTTGCAATTTTGAATCAATGTATGGTTCATATGATCTACACACTCGTTTACACATTTTTTTTGCATTTCTGGAGATGGATTACAATAACCACTTAGTGGTTCGCCCACATTGGAAATCAACTCGCAATTATTTCTTTCACGATTAGGTACCCAACAAGAATACATTTATTCTCAAAAAATATTTTTAAAAATAATTATTATAGAAATGAAAATCGGATCCGGTAGTTCAGGAAATGTATACAGGCCATACCCTATTCAGTGTAGCAATATTAAGAATCTTATACCTGCGAGAGATTACGTAGGTAAAGTAGCGAGTAAAGAAAATCTTTCGATAGAAGATGTTTTGGAAGCCGAAAAAATGAGAAAAGAAATTGATCCAGAAAACAAATTTACTATACCATATTTAGGTTGTTGTCAATCTAATCCTGAAAATCAACATAGCCCTCTTTGGCAAAGAGGTAAATATAACATTCAATATGTATATTCATTTGGAGGAAAAAAATTAAAAGTTTCTGAAAATTTACCAACTTTGGAACAAATGTTCGAGTTTGCTAAAAATTTAGCCAAAATGAATAAAGCCGGATACTCTCACTTGGACATTAAAGAAGATAATATCTTGATCAATGGCAAAGGAGATTTGGTATTAATAGATTTTGATAGATGTTTAGCCCATAAAGATATTTATCACCAATTTTTCCGTGAAAAACTATTTCTTAATACAAGCTATTATGCATGGCCTCCAGAAATAAATTTTTGTTTAAACAAAGCCGGAAAATATGTAAAATCAGTTGAGGAACCTCCAATTGAATTCGAATATTTGTGGAAATCTGGTGTATTTGCCAAATCAAAAATAGTAAAAAGAATCAACAAATATTTGGCTTCTAAAGATTATTACAATTTAATGTTGAAAATAAAACCTATTGATTATGAAAAAATTGACATGTATAGTTTTGGAATCATGTTGAAATTTTTATATGAAAATCCTTCTCCTGAATTTGCTAAACTTATTCGTAAAGCAATTGAACCGATTCCTTCCTTGAGAATTGATTGGGATACATTTTTAGAACAATTTGAAAAATTATGCAAAATTGAAAAAAAAACTGAAGAGTCCAAAAATTAAAAAATGAACAAGGTTTAAAATTTTATTTCTAGACAAATGACAAAAGAAACTATTTTTGATACCATTAAGGAATGTATTACATTTCTTTTGGAAAAAAACAACAAAGCGGATAAGGCTTGTATTGATGAATATCAAAATTTTTTAAAGGATTTTAGTCCTATTTCAAATTTACAAGACATTGAAAATTGTTTGTTTAAAATTAAGGATAAATATCATATAGATATGAATGATAGATATGGAGATGATGAATCTTATCGTGATTGTTTCTTAATTCCCATGATGAGTGTTAGAACTCATATTATGTTTTGTAGATTTGAAAGCTAATTGACTATTTTTTTTGTAAAATTATTTCCATTGGTAAATAATTTTTAAACCTAACTAATAACTAAATCATTCAAAATGCTAAGATGCCGTAAAGATACCCATTTTTCATTACAATTTTCTTTAATCAATGGAAAATAAACAGTTTTTCCTTGAGGAATAAAAAAAAGATAACGAGGATGTATCATCCATTCTGTATCAATTTCACCATTTTCATTAAGAATTTCAAATTTCTTGTTTTTTGGAATCTTGTCAAAAAAAGTAGACTTTTGCAAATTTTCAATTATTTCTTTAATGACGGGTTCTTTAATCTCATAACACTTGTCACAAATAAGTAAAAGTAAATTTGGAGTCAAACCGTAAATAATTGATTTTTGTCCAGCTTTACACATTTGACATTGATCGCAACTTCCTGGATAATAATCTTTAATCACTCCATGGTGGAGTCTAAATCCTTGTTTTTCAAAAATCTTAGTAATTGTTTCCATAATAATTGTATAAATTTGTAAAAGTTGTCTTTCCATAATTAAAAAATTTTAAAATCAATTTTTAATCCAAAAGTAAATATTCAGTAGAGGTTACCAAACTACAAATAGTTAATGCTAAACAATGAGAGCTACAAGTCCAATCTAATTTTATTTCCTCTTCCTTTTTACCTAAAAACATTTTTTCTACAAAATCTTGCCATTCCATTTCCTGAGAGAATAGGGGAATAATATTGTATTTTGTAATATCTAATTGTTGGCATGCAAAAAATCCACCATAAACTGTTTTTATATTGTAAATTTTTCGATACTTTTCAAGCACTGTTTCTAACTGTTCTAAAAGAGGAATTGGCTTTTCATCACCTTCCAAATTCGTCATTTCTTTCTCCATCAATGTCACTAGTCGTGTTTTGGTAATACCCATAAATTCACAAATTGTAAATTCAATCCATTTTTTTTCCAGTTTATTGTAAATACCTTCTACAAATAAAGATTCACTAGAATTTATTACAATTTGACCAGGTTTTGGTTCTTTTTGCGAATGCGTCACATTTTTTGCCAAATAACAATTAAGATTCCAATTGATAATATCCTGTGTAATTTGACTACGTAGCCACATTAAATCCTTTTTCAAATAAACCTTGTACAACTTGGCTTGTTTAGAAAAAACATTAATCAAATACGTATTAAAAAATGCTTTTCCATTCATGATTCCATACAATGTGGCTTGCAATAATGTTTTTTCTTTCCAATCGGACGCCCTAGAAGCTTTGATTTCAAAAATATCCATTGAATCTTTTTCCTCCGCTTTAGGAACTCTTGACGCATCCATAATTCCCTTTAGGAGAGGCATACTCGCATTGACTTGAACTTTTATTTGATTACTATTAGGAACCACAACTCCTTGTAAAGAGGGAAGGATAGTTTTCCAACGCTTGTAAAGAATTGCATTTCGAGTGGAATTGGCTTCTATCCAAATTTTTTGATGGGCATACAAATGAAGCTGTGCATATAAAAAGCTTCCGTGAAAACGAATAGATTCATTGTTAATACGAGGATACTTTTTAATAAATTGATGATAACTTTTTTCTCGCTTTTGAATGTTTTCTATATGATTTGAAAAAACAGAATGATGCTGAATGGCTCCAAAATTAGAAAATTGAAATCGTCCTGTCCATAAAGATAAAATAAGAGATTCAAAAATTAGTCCAGTGAGTGCACACTCTTCCTCGGTGCGAATTGTTTCAACGGAAGAAACAGGGAGGTCCCATGATTGATGCTGACGAATATAACGAAGCAAAAGTTGACGAGTTTCATAACGAAGAATACTTTGCCGAAGAATTTCTGTTACAGAATGCTCTTTTTGTAACATTTCCATCATATCTTTAGGATTGTAATCAAAACTATGACATTCTTTAAGAGGATTTGCTTTTCTCTTTTGTTTTTGTTTAGGATCTGCTAGTTTGAGAATTGGTTTTTCAGTAGGCCTTGGACATTTAGAAAAGCAATCCAAAACTTTACTAAAACGATCTGTATAATTAGGAACATAAAAGGTAATATCTTGTTTACAACGGGAAAGAGCCACTGTAATTAAATTCATAACCAAATCATTAGAAAAATTAGCAAAAGCAAGTTCCAACGGAAATGTTAATATACACAAAACATGTTTTCTTTCCAAACCCTTGGAAGAATTAGCAGTCGTAAGAAAAAGACGATCATCCAGCATACGTTTGTGATTAGGATTAATGTCAATTCCATTGTTGGTAATAAATTTTCTAAATCTAGCAATGTCGCCAAGACTCCCGCGGACTGTAATGGCACTACTAAACGTAAGAATCATTGTATCGTTATGAGGAACCTCGGTCAGCTTCTTTAAAATTTGAGTATTAACAAACTGATAATTTGAAAAAGAAACCCACGTCACTTTGGTTGGAGATTTAAATGTAGAACTACTTTTCCATTGCTCAATAGTTGATTGAAATTCTGGGTAATATTGAACTAGAGCTTCTTTGATTTCCTCTAATATACTCAGCGGAACGCGTGGAGTATCCATCATTTTGAAAACTTTTTGACTACGAGTCGAGACTCTATTCAAAAGATACCACATTAAACTTTCTCTTGGTTCTTTTTGAATCGATTGAAAAACATCACCGACAAACATGAACTTTGCATTTGGAAATAATTTTTTGAAAATTGGATAACATTGTTTTTCCAAATCTTGAGTCTCATCTACAAAAACAAATTGTACATCATTATAGGGAACAAGTTTATCTAAATTTTCACGGACAAATCGTCGTTTCGTTTCAAAATTGAGTAATTTTAGATCGACGTATTGTAATTGTTCACAACATTTCCAGATTAAAGAGTCAAAAGTGCTAACATGAATTTTTCCAACATTTTTTAGTTTTTTTTTAATTTCATTTTTGATACCCAAGTTGAAAGCACATACAAAAATATTATTGGCAATGTCTGTATTGTTCAACACTAGCATGGAAATAATAGCCAACATCATGGTTGTTTTTCCTCCCCCAAAAATTGCTTGAACTATAACTTCAGAAAAGTGCGGTTCAAAAAAAGATTGGATGACTGAAGCTTGTTCAGTTCTCCAAGGGAGATTCCAAGCCCAAGCCAAATTTTGAATAAATTTTATAGTGTCATCTTTACGAGCGAAAGATGAACGAATTTTTCTTAGCTTGAGTTCGCCCTCTAATGTTTTTTTGGTTTTTGAATCAGTATTGAGCCAAGCGGGTTTTTGCATTTTTTTGTTTTAAAAGAGTTTGTTTAATTTGAGTTTAATAAGGTCTTGATAAAAAAAGTTGAAATTTTTATCAAAAAATAAAAAATTATTCAGTTTTTTAAAAAGAAATCAAAAGATTTTTTTCTTCATCCAACATGACATTAGTTAAACTTTTAAAAGCCAAATCTAAGCTTACTTTGTTTACACCCATAATTTCCCATTCTTTAAAATTGATTGAATGATGACATTTGGACAAGTTGTAACTAGCAACCATTGTATTCTGGTGATGAATATGATGAAACTCAATTCCATTCGTAAAAAAACTTACTGGAAATGGAATTACAAGAAAAGTCGATCCTTCTATGCTTGCATCATCTTTATTCCAAGACTCGTTTCTTTTTCTGTAAGGAACATTCACCGAATGTTGTAAATGAAATAAAATACCACCAAATACGGTGCTTAGGTAAATTGCAATTAGAAATGGAAAACATGGGATATGTAAATATTTAATCATGATATAAGCATAAAGAAAAGAAACAAACTTTTGCATTGATACCATACTAAGAATACCATATTTTTTGGCATGATAAAAAAAAGATCCAAAAAACCAAAGAAAAGGAATGGAAAGTGTAAAAAATACAAATGGGTCACGAATAATCCTAATCAATAATTTTTTAAATTTTGGCATACAGTCGTATTCTTTTTTAGTGAATAAAATCGTTTGAGACATATCGTATTTATCTAAATTTCCAAAATGTTTATGATGATGATTATGACCGTTTTTCCATGCAACAAAAGGCATAAAGGTAAGGATACCTAAAATTTGTCCTATATTATAATTTAATCGATTACTTTTAAAAAAAGAATAATGTGCCATATCATGCATTTGTATAAACATTCTAACCATAGTAAGAGCATAAATTATATATCCCCAATAATTGTTACGAAAAATTAAAAAAATTGCCAATAGTTGAGCCAATCCCGATTCTAATAAATTAAACCAAGCTAAATAATTATTCGCCTGAGAAAATTTAGAAATAGTCATTTAATTTTTTTCAGTGCAATTATATAATAAATCATTTTTTATGAATACTATTTGCTTTTTAACACTATAAAATTTTTAAATTGTAATAATAGAATGAATTCTAAACTTTATGTATGTATAATGGCAGGCGGGCAAGGAAAGCGAATGAAAAGCACTATTCCAAAGTTTTTACACAAAATTCAAGGACAAGAAATGATTGTCTTTATTATTAAAGCATGTCTTGAGTTGCCCAAGTTGGAAAAAATTTACATTATTCTTGGTTCTTTGGTAATGGAACAGTGTATATATTTACATGAATTATTTCCAAATCGTTTAGAATTTATAGAGCAACGTAATCCTTTAGGAACTGGAAATGCTCTTCAATGCTTGTATAATTACAAAAACAATTTATTTTTGGAGAACGATACCGTCTTAGTTCTAAATGCCGATATGCCTTTTATTCAGTCTTTTATTTTAAAAGCTTTATTGGAACAAACAAAAGGAAAAAGTGGAATTATTGCTGCCTTTTTGAATAATCCAAAAGGATATGGTAGAATAATTATGAAAAATAAATTTGAATTGGATTGTATCAAAGAAGATAAAGATTGTAAAGACCTTTCCAACAACTTTTGTAATATGGGAGTGTATAATTTTATAGTCAAAGACCTCGAAAATTATTTACATAAACTTGACAATAATAATGCTTCCAAGGAATTTTATTTGACCCAAATATTTGATTTTATTCCAGAAACCATAGTTTATGCTGTTTTTGAAAAAGATACAAAATTTCTAAAAGGAGTGAATAATCCAGAAGAATTACAAGAAATTTCTGTAGAAATGATTAAATTTAAGTAATTAAAAAGTGTACACAAATGGATTTATCAATTATTGGTAAAAAATTAGAATTACAAATGCGACCTAAACTAGTCAAGAAAAAAGTTTGTTTTGTGATTAAAAAAAAATTTACAAAAAAACTTCCAAGTGTTATGGAAAATTGTTCTATTTGTACAAAGCCTTTACAGAGTAAAATTAAAAAACTTTCTTGTCATGAAAAACATGTATTTCATTTTTCATGTATTCGAAGATGGGAAATTATTAGTAAAAAGAAATTATGTCCATATTGTCGTGAAAGATACAATTAAAGTTCTTTTTCAATGGTAAACTCGACTTGCTCGTCTAAAATTTTGGTTTGAATTCGAACAAACGTTTCATTAATAAATGTCAAATTTAAAAGTAAACCGTGTTGTTTAATTTCATTATAATATCCAATTTTTTTACGATACTTGACAATATTCATCCAATCACTAGGTCTTTTAACAATGGTTAAATTTGATAATTGAATTTGACGTTCTCTCCAAGCAGGTTTCATGGTAAATATAGCCGATTCAGCATGGGTTGTGATAACATCTTTTTGAATATTAAAAACCGGATCAATTCGATCTGGAATTCTCCATATTCCATTTAAAAAGGTTATAATCATCCAATTATATCTCATTTACCCTTATTTGTTAAAATAAAAATTTTTTTAAATTAAACAAACTCTTTTCTACAAGAAGGACAACTAGGGTTTATTTTTAACCAATCGTAAATACAATCATGATGATATAATTGAATACATCCACAAGGAATAATGGTTATTTCATCTTCCATTTCGACAGTATCTAAACAAATACTACACTGATTATCTATTTGATTTTCCACATCTTGAATTTCTTTGAATTTTAAATTTTGACAAATTTTGGAATAAACCGTATAAAATTTATACTTTTTATAACACATAGTAAAAACATCTTTAAAGAATTGTGTAATGTAGGGACTTAGGAAAATCATGTAAAAAAATAAAACGGAATAGTTTTTTAAATAAAAATTATAAATAATTAAACCAGAAATACAAAGTATAATATATCCTTTAATAAAATTATCATGACTCATTGTTTATTTATAAATAAAATATCTATAAATCAAAAATGAAAAGAACAAATTTTTTTATAAATTTTACAATAAGCTTGTTCATTATAATGCCAATCGTCTAATAAATCACCCTTTGTAAGAAAAACAGCTGGATCTATATAAAATACATTTTCAAACCAAGAATCCATTTCGACTAATATTTCATAAATCGATTGTCGATCCTCTAAATAAATATGAGAAGGATCAAAAACCCAATTTCTTATATGACCTACTAATATAATTTTTGGTTTATTAAATTTTTGATTTACATATTGAATTAATTCCAAAATGTCATTTCTACATTCTTCTTTACTTTTGGTACGAATCAAATCTTTTCTATAGCCTTCTAACTCCTCTGCTACGGGAAAATAACTTTTTGGATCTAATGCATTTTTCATGGAACATATTTCAAAATAAAATAATTTACAATTCGAAAGTTCTTGACGAATATTTTTTAAAGAGTTTATATAATCATAGTCATTATTTTCTATATATTTTTCAAACCATGGAGATTGAAAAGACATTCCTAAAAGCCTATTTTGATCTTCCAAAGATAAATACAAATCATTCCTTAGAAATTTTAATAATAACAAATGTTGTCGAGCTGTATGTAATTTACCTAAAAAATTATTACCTCCTTTCCATTCAATATTAAAATGATGTAAAGAATTACAATAATGATTTATTTGAGATTGAACGTGGTAATCAAAACAAGAAAGTAATCTACAACTTCCTGAAGCAAAAACAATTGGTTTCATTCTATTTAATATTTTTTTTTTTATTTAATAGAATGACTCCACTTTTGCTACATAACGGATCAAAATTTATTGATCAAACTGGAATGGCTATTTTAAAATATACAGACGAAAATTTATGGGAGCTTTTACAAGATAATCCAAATTTTTTACCTAGAGGTCAAGATACTAGAATTTACAAAAAGGAGGGTGATGTCATAATTTCTTTTAATGACGATAGTAAAAAAGGTTTTCCTATACGATACTGTAAAGTAAACATTAAACCATTTTGTATTTCCGTTTCCAATGTAAAAGATTTGATTAAAAATTCTTATAAATTAGATAAAAATTGCACACTCGTAAATGATGATGTAGTTCAGTATGATTTTATTAATGGTCAATTTAGCACAATTCAAAATAACATTTTTGTTAATACCGAATTATATCACTTTGAACGATTAAAAAAGCTTTATAAAAATCAAATTTATTTTTCGGTAAGTTCTCCTGCCATTCCTTTTACAGAAAATACATTTTTATCCGTTGGTCATGTAAAAATAAATTATCATTCTTCTTTTTTTCAGGATGGCGAATTAAATGAATTTGTTAGCAAGGCAACTCCTCAATTTCATAATAAATATATATACATGATGTTTTTTTACGAGTTTTCAAAAGATTACAAAGTAGAAAGGTTATCCATGTCTTTTATTCCTAATTTTGAAAGTAATGAATCTTATCTTGTATTTCCTTGCGGACTTTTTGAATATAACCAAAAGTTTCACGTTACATTTGGGGAAGATGATACTAAAACAAAAATAGTTATTTTTGATCGTCCAGAAATTGAAGCTTTATTAGAGGATAATCAATTAAATAGGGATCAATTTAAATGTGGATTTTTGGAAAAAGAAAGTATTGATGTTACAGACTTGATTCCAAGTTCTAGTATTCAAAATTGCTTTGTATTTAATAATTCCATGATTCACTTAAAAGATGATTTATTTATAATGATCTATCGACTGGTTTACATGGACTCTGAAAATGAATTTAATAATCCGTTGGATATTTGGCAATATGTATGGGATAATAAAGAATGGAATCCATGCAAAAAGTTTTTATCATAAATGGAAAAACTAAAAATTGATTGATTTAAAAAAAAGAAGATATATAATAAAAGGCAGTGAGTCTTTTTTTTGTGGGATGCTCTCGTAGCTCAGTAGGCAGTAGCAATACGCTGTTAACGTATAGGTCGCAGGTTCAATCCCTGTCGAGAGCGAAAAGTTTTTAAAATTGATATTTAAAAACTTTTTTATTTTGCCTTGTAAATGAACTATACAAAACTGTGTCAAGAGTTTTCCAATTATGAATGTAATTTATTATCAACCGAAAAAGAAATCCAAGAGCAAATGAAAAACCGTTCTATTACGATTTATCACGTCAAAGTAAAAATTTTAGCTAAATGTGGCCATGAACATGAATGCGTAGTCACAAATTTTTTACAGCGTCGAACTGCGGTTATGTGTAAAGACTGTCGTGTTCAAAGCATAAAAACAGTAATGAAAAGTAAATCAAATTCTTTTGAAATTGAATTCAATGGTTATAAAGATATCAAAGCTTTTTTAGAGAAAGATTTTGAGGTTGAAAGAACAAAAGAGGGTTGTAAAGCGGATTTTATGATTCGACCTAAAGATTGTTTAGACGATCAATGGATTGGAGTTCAATTAAAAGTAACTCAAAAAATGTCATTTAAGATGTATACTTTTAGAAATGTATCCAAATCATATGATGATTTATTGATATTTTGTTATTGCTTGGAGGAAAAAAAATTATGGATTTTACCCTACTTTGATATCAAAGATTTAAAAGCAAATTTAAATATATCCGAGCGTTCTAAATATAACAAGTATCTAATTTTGCCAACAACAAATATATTAGCACAAATAGAATCTTTTAAAAACAAGTCTAAATTGTATAACAAAGAAGAATTATTAACTCCTATATCCATCCAAAATCAACAAGAACAAACTTATGCTCAAATACGGGAAAGAAATTTACCGTTTATTAATTTTACATATCCAGATATTGAAAACGGAAAGACAGACTTTTATATTAATCAATTGAAAATACAAGAAAAAATATCATCTACTCTTCGCAACAAAGATATTATAATTTTATGTGTTCATAATAACACAATTGATGGCATTAGAAAATGGAGGAGCTATCAAATGGGTGAAAATGATTTTTATTGGATTCATTTGAAAAATTCATCTCAATTTTATATTATTCCTGAAATAGAATTATTCAATAGAAATTATATTTCGTCCAAAGAAACCTATATAAATAAAGTCTATATAACAATAGACAACAACGATTGGTTAAGTGAGTATTTGTTTGATTACAATTGCCTTGATAAAGATAAAATTAAAGTATTATTGGGTATTTAATGAAATTATTTTTTCAACAAATAAAATGAAAAAGATTGCCTTGTTATTTCTAACATGCGGAGATCTAAATCAACCAAAAATATGGAATAAATTTATTGATTCAAGGTATAACATTTATAATCATTGTAAGCATCCAGAAAAAATTAAAGAAGGACCTTTGTATAATACTCAAATTACCAATACCATTGATACTCATTGGGGAACGTGGACTATAGTTCAAGCCACTTTGAATCTATTGACAGAGGCTTTGAAAAATCAAGAAAATTATAAATTTGTCTTGATATCAGAGTCTTGTATACCTATTTGCAGTTCCAATGAGATTTATAATTTTCTTACAAAAGATGACCATTCTTATATTTATGCATACAAGGCGAATTTAGAAAGATTTAATTATTTACTCGACCCGGCTTATATTTCTAAAGATTCTTTTACTAAACAATCTCAATGGATGACCTTAAATAGAGAATTAGCGTCCTTTGCAGTACAAAAGCAACACGAGTTACTAAATTATTATAAAATGTTTTCTCCGGATGAACATTTTTTTGTCAATTTATTTCTAAAATATAATTTACCATTTAAGAATCAAGAACTAACTTTTTGCGATTGGTCTCAAAATGAATTCCATCCTAAAGAGTTTCAAGTGTTGACTACAAATCAATTAAATACATTTAGAAAAAAGGGATTTTTATTTTTGAGAAAAGTTTCCAAAACAACAAAATTTGTAAAACCGACTAGATTTATTTTTTTGATTATTATTATACTTTTGATAATATTATTTCTTGTTTTACTAATAAATTATTTATAGTAACAATTGTTTTAATTTTCTACATCTATAAGAGTTTAAATACTTTGTAAAATTTCTTGGATTTTCTCGATTACTATCGTTATAAAATTTTAAAAGTTCTTGAAAATCTTCTTCTAATTCTATTTCCTCTTCAGTTTTTTCTGGTAATTCACAATCTATGACTTTTTGTTTTAATTCGTCGTCAATGACACTCGTACTTTGAGATGCTTTATATTCTGGTAATTTGAAAATTTTTGTTAATAATGGTTCATTTTTTTCGTATAATCCAATTTTTCCTGCTTCTCTTATACTAATTAAAAAATCATCCAAATCACCCTCTTTTAGGTAGCCATTTATTTTTGCTTCATTAAATACATAAAGTATTTTTTGATAAGTGTATAAGGTTTCATTAATATCTAATCCAAAATTTTCAAAAATTAAATCATAAAGGTGATATGCTAATTCATGGATCAATTTTTTATAATTTTTTTCTATTTGTTCTGGACTTGGTTTTTCAAGATCATATCTCTGCTTAATATACTTTTTTAATTTCTTTTGACATTGATGCAAAATTAATTCTACGAATTTGTCATTTAAAAATTCTTTATTTTGTTTAAAACATTTTTGTTTTGTTTTTTAAGTATTTGTTCAGCATTTTGCGGAAGTGAGGCAAGTAATGCAGATAGTTTATCCATTTATTAAAACATAAATTTTTAAAAGTTGAGGATATATATAGAATGTGTGACCCGAAACAGAAATTAAACACCCTCCAATGTTTAGCATTTGGACCTCCTTATCAAACTTCCATTAATTTACAAATTTATTTTGGATTAGGTGAAAAACCTAATGGACAACGTATTACTGAGAAAGAATTTGAGGAATTCTTTGTCAATACTATTTTGCCCATTTATGCAAGTTCAACTACTTATACTGCTACTGGATATTACTTGGATTTTGTTGGAAATCCTCAAAATAACTTGACAAAAGTTTTTCAAGTATTAACACTTGACTCTGCTTTTAAAACCAAACAAAATGCTGCTTATATTTCACAGCAATTTTCAGCTCAATTTGGTCAAGAAAATTCTCCTTTTCTTACATTACAATATAGTAATGCAGATTATTCTAATTAATTTTATTTCTTGATTAATAAATGAAAATTAGGTTTTATGATAATGCAGAATATAATTTTGTGGGTATGGATCCTATCATTGAATGTATTTTAGTAACGGATAAGGAACCTCATTCACTAGTTAAAAAAGATTTTAAACCTTATTTAGATATAATTGATTCCATCAAAGAAGAATTACCTGATTTTTTGGCCGAAAAATATTTTATTCGATATCGAGAAAAATTTCCTAATGTATCTTCAGTCTTTGAAACAAATCCTCATTACATGCCATCTCCAGGAATGACAATTTCTCAGATTAATGAATTAATTCGATGGATTTTAAGACATAGGGATGAGCAAAAAATTGTTTTTTTAGATTGGGATCGAACGATAACTTGTTTAGAAGGTATCAAATCATTCGAAACGGCGCCAATTTCAATGTTAAGAGATTATTTAGTATATCTTTGTGGAGGACCCCAACGAATGGCAAAACTTTTGAAACTGTTTCAAGTGATGAGAGATTATGAAGTGGATTATTATATTCTAACCAATAATACCATGGCGGCATCCCATTTAGATCTTTTTTTTCGTTATTTAACAATTTTAGATCCTTTTGCAACTCCAGAAAAAATTATTGCTTCTTATGGAAATCCAAGTAAAAGTGCGACTTTACAAAAAATGTTGAGTAGATGGAGAGCCATTAAAGTTCCAAATATTAGAACTTTACCTAGTTCTCAGTCATTACAAAAACAATTAACTCAACAACAACAAAAGCAACTCAAACAACAACAAAAACAAATGAAACAATTACAAGCATTAAAACAATTTCCTATTGATAATTTTCCATTTACTGTAAAATATAATTCTAGAACTATATCGTGTATTCTACCTCTTTCGAAAACTATTGGAGACTTGAAAGAAAGTTTAGGACCCATATTTTCTATTCCTCCAGAAAATATTAATTTAATTTATCAAGGAAATATTTTAAGAGACAATTCAATTTTAGGATCCATTAAAAATATTCATCCGGGAATGACAATAATTTTGATATCATGGACAAGCGCAAAAAAAAGACAACCATAATTTTTTTTATTGGTAAGATAAAAAAAATGCAAGTTGAAAAAGTAAAAAATCCAGAAACTGGACGTTGGATTAAAAAAGGAGGCAAAATGTATCAAGATTTAGTTAACCGAGGTTTAGTAGGCACTCGTCTAGAACAAAAAACTGCCAAGGCCTTTGTTCCTAAGCAAGGATACTCAGTTCCTTCTAAATTTAAAGATTATCCAGTTGATAAATCTGATATCCCTTGGGGAAATAAAAAACCAAGCAGTAGGGGACAAAGAAAAACTTTATTAGAAAAATGTGGAGATTCTTGTTTTTTGATTCCCCAAGAATTAAAATTCCCAATTTGTAATAAATACGAATTGGATAATTCTTGTTCTTACAACTGTAGAGGAATTAAAGGAGCAGCTTCTAGAGCTGGAGAATGGAAATATAAAGATGTATTAAGTAAAGCAAAAGAATTATCTAGTAAATATGGATGTTATAAAAATAAAAATAAAAATTGATGACTTGTTAAAAAAACATTATTTATTTAAAAAAATAATGTTTCGTGTTAACTTTGTATTTTTGCTACCATTGCTTTTTCAATTTGTATACTCTCAAGAGTTGATTAAAATCAATTTGAAATCTGTAAATAGATCCTCTATTATTCTTCATGACTTTCAAAACAGTCAATATTATGGTGATATCACAGTAGGAGGTCAAACGTTTTCTGTAATTTTTGATACGGGATCTTCTAATCTTTGGATTCCATCCAAAAGTTGTTCAACAAGTTGCCTTAGAAAGCACAAGTATGATTCTTCTCTTTCCAGTACTTATAAACCCAATGGTACTGAATTTAAGATTGTGTATGGAAGTGGCCCTGTAAGCGGTTTTTTATCCACTGATTCCATTGAAATGGGAGGATATAGTATTCCTCATCAAACTTTTGCAGAAATTACGGATACAAAGGGTTTGGGACTAGCGTACAAGTTGGGCAAATTTGATGGAATTCTTGGAATGGCCTTTGATAGTATTTCCATTGATAATGTTGCATCTCCATTTTACAATTTAATGCAAGAGGGAGTTTTACGTGAGCCTTTAGCTACATTTATTTTAGGAGATTCTCAAGATGGTGAAATTGTATTGGGAGGTATTGAGTCTGAAAAGTTTTATGGAGATCTTCATTTTATTCCTGTAATTAATGATACATATTGGACTCTGGAACTAGATACTGTGTCAGTTTCAAAAGAAAAGCTGGTATCATCTGCGCATTGTATTATTGATACTGGAACATCGCTCATTACTGGTCCCTCCAAAGTTATTGAACAAATTGCTACTGCTGTTGGAGCTAAAAAGGTTATTGCAGGAGAATATAGCATTGATTGTTCTGCTCGTCTTCCTAATCTTACGTTTGTTTTAGGTGGAACTGAATTTGTGTTGGTTGGAAAAGACTATCTTATTGAAAGTAATGGACAGTGTATTTTGGGTCTTATGGGTTTGGATATTAATAATGGGTTATGGATTTTGGGAGATGTATTTATTCGAAAATATTATACAGTTTTTGATTTTGGAAAGAAACAAGTTGGATTTGCTCAAAAAATGTAATTTATTTTTAATTCTTTTCAATCGACAAGTTTTCTAGTATTTTGTTGTATTCATCGATTTGTTTTTGTTTCTTTTTTAGATACGTTCTCATTAATAAGTCAATTGACATTCTAGATACATCTAAAATGTTTTGATCAACCTTTTTTTGAGGTTCTGTAAATACAGAATTAAAAAAATTTGTCATTTTATCGAATAGTCCGGGATTTTTAGTAATTTTAACTTGTTTTATTTGTTGATAAACCTCTTGATTTAACATTTTTTTAATTTGGGGAAAATATTTTACATCGGTAGGTTTAATATGATCAAGATAATAAACATCCACCTTTCTTTGGTCCTCTGGTAGTGTAACATGGCTTCTAAATCTTACTGCACGGCCAATAACTTGTTCCAAAGTTGATTCATTCCACGAGGGCTCTAGTAAAATGACGGTTCTTGTATTTTTTAAATCTAAACCTTCTCCTCCAGCCATGGAAAGTAAAAGAACTTTTATTTTTCCAGTATTGTAATCATTAACAATTTTTACTCGTTCCGCCATTTTTATTTGTCCTTGTATAAATGCAAAAGGAACATTTAATTGTTGTAAAGCAGAAGCAATAATTTTATTACCAGCATCTAACCAATGTGAAAATACAATAATGGGACCAGGAGTATCTGGATTGACTATTTTATCTACAACCCATTGAATTTTTTGACTTTTTTCGTTTTCCAAATTATTGACAGCGCGTCGTAAAACATTATGAAACATGGAAGGGCTTTCATTTTCTGCTCCATATAAATCTTTAAAATCAGGAGAAACTATTTTTCGACTTGTACTAATTTCTTTGACTAATTTTTCATATTTATTCAAATAACTAGGTGTCATGTAAATAGAAATATAATGATTAATTCTGGATGGAAATTCTGCACTTTTACCAGGATCATAAAAAGACAATTTACCTTTGAATAACTGGTAATCAAAATATTTTGCATTATTAAAAGTAATTCGAGCAGTGCTTGGATCTCGAATCAAATTATATAAAGATGCAATATCTCCAATAGAATTATAAATAGGCGTTCCAGATAAAATTAATACTTTGTCGGCATTTTCTGCACATTCTGTAACACTTTTTGTCATGACTCCAAATTCTTTATTTTTAGATCCATGATATATAGTCCGTAAATGATGAGCTTCATCCACAATGAGTAGAGATTTTTTACAGCTTATCTTATTTTGTTCATGAGCGTTATGAAATCCTTGATAGGAAAAATAACTATATTTTTTAGAATTACGCAAATTTACATAGGATAATTCCATTTCTTTTTGAAAATTTGCAATTAAACCAGCAGGAGCTATTACAATGACTTGATGTTCCGGATATACATCTAAATAACATTGACTTACCGTTATAGCAGTCAAAGTTTTTCCAGAACCAACTTTGTGAAAAACAAGTAATCCACGATTTTTCAACATAAATTCTACAATTTTAACTTGATAATCATGAGGTTGCTTGTTTGATCTTTTAATACATGAAAGTTCTTGTTTTTGCAAAGTCATTTTTATTTTGGAAATAAAAATTTAATTTTTGGATTGCTGTTTTGGTGTTCGATTTTAGACCCGTTTTTTTAGAGGATTGACGAATATTTTGTTGAATCAATAAAAAAGGAATAGTTTTAAAATTAGATTGAAAACTTTGTATAAATATTTTGGTCAATTAATTATAAAAAAAAATATTTTCAAATTATCCCAAATTATTGGAGGGATAAGGGTACACATATGCATTGGATAAAGACATGTAACTTATTGGAGATTTTTGAATAACTTGAAAAAGATTATAAGCACCAGTATTTCCACACATATTATTTGTATTGTCTCCACATGCTTTTGTACAAGCACTAGTCTTTCCTTGAGTAGTTTGAGCTGCGTTTGGGTAAGCAGGACCGTTTTGTATTGCATTGTTTAAGGTATAAAGTGTAGAAAGATTAGGATCTCCCCAAACACAATTAATTTTTGCACCAGTAGGATCTGTTGTCAGGCCAAATATAGAACTACCATTATTAGCAGCTATTTGAGCACATTGGCTATAGTAAGATGAAGATGTATCTGTTAAAGGAATAGTTCCTGCTGTTAATGCTGACGAATTGGTTAAAAAACAATTATTATTTGAAAAAGCAATCGCCATACTTTGTCCACTAGGAAAAACTATTGAATTGGCAGGACCGGTGGGACCTTTTAATCCAGTGGTACCAACAGGCCCTTGTGGACCAATTGGTCCTTGAGTTCCTGTAGCGCCTATAAATCCAATAGGACCTTGAGTGCCATCAGGTCCTTGAGTTCCTTGAATACCTTGTGGTCCTTGAAAACCTCTGGGACCTTGAGTTCCCATTGGTCCTTGGGACCCTTGAAGACCTTGTGCTCCATCAGGTCCTTGTGTTCCTCTTACACCCATTGGACCGATAGCACCTTGAGGTCCTTGAGGTCCTTGAGTTCCTTGCGCGCCTTGTTGTCCTACGGGACCTTCTGATCCAATTGCTCCTGGAGGAGCTTCTCCACCTGAAAATAATGGCATAATTTGATTTTATTTAATCAAATTTAAAATTAATTTATTAAATGATTTACAATCGACAGAGTATAATCTAAAAATTTGTATTGAATTGTTAATAATTCTGGATCTTCTGTAAAAGTTTCATCAAAAATTCTAAAACTATTCTTGAACCCATTTTCACGAGCATATAAAACATTAATCAAGGTGTCATCAAAAAAATAGACATTTTCTTTTGAAACATTTTCTTTTTTACAAATTTCATTCAAATAATAACTTTTTTGAAAACTCCAGACTCGGCTACTACTATCTTTTAAATCCGTAAAATTGAATTTTTGGAGTATTTCAAAAACTTTTTGGTCTGTTTCGTAAAATAATTTTTTATCCAAAAAAGGATCAGATATAGCTTCTAGGTTTGAGGCTCCATAAACATCTTTGATGTATTGAGGATTGGTATGAAAATCTAAAAAATTTTTTATAAAAGAAGCTTGACCTCTTGTATTTACATATACGGGAATGTTTTTGTCAAATAGATTTTGAAGCATTTCGTTTAATTTATATTTATGCTCCATTTCCCCAAACAAGTGAATATCGTGGATTTCAGGTTGTCCACATGAATGTCCCATTATTAATGTTTGATCAAAATCAAAGACAAATACCTTTTGGTTTGACATTTTTTTAGGGTTTAAAATACAAATTTACCGACAAATTCAATTTTTTAATTTCTAAAAAAATCATGATCAAAAGGGCTATTTGGAGTATTATAAGTAATAAGAGCATTTGGTTGTGTGTTTATTTGGGAAACTTGTTCTAATAAATTTGGCATTGGTGTCATTGGTGACATTGGTGGCATTGTAAAAAACCAATTTTCAAAATCTTGAAATGGTTTATCCAAGGAAACTTTTTGGTCATCTTGTTGGATAGTCCATTTTTCGTCATTTTTGCTTTTTCCACGTAATGTTTTGATATTTTTACCATTATTGGATTTTTTGGCTACAAAATTTTTCTTGTCTTCCTTTTCATTTTTAACATGTTGTAAAAAGAGCTCATTCTGTTTTCCGTTAATGTTAGAGCTCACGTAAGAATAGCTTTGAAAATGGCTCATTTTTTTATTTTTAAAATAAAAAAAATTGTTTTTTAACAAAAATTTTGTGTCATTATTGATTTAAAAACTATTTCCCAAACAATATCCCGACATATTACAAATGAATCATTATTTTTTATAATAAAATAATCTTGAACCTGATCTATCGTGGGTCTAAACTCGCTACACATTTTTGTAATTATTTTGTCATGACAAAATGGTTTAAAGTATAACCCTTTATGAAAATTTTGTATTTCTTGAATACGTTCCATATCGGTTGAAAATATATGTTCCATTTCAAAAAAAATGGTTCCTAAACTATATATATCTGTTTCTAAACCATAGGGCTGACCTTTATATTGCTCTGGAGAGGCATATAAATAAGTTCCTGCATAGGTAGTATTTAGAATTGAAATATTTTTCATAGATTTAAGTTGAATTGTTTTCACCAACCCAAAATCAGATATTTTTATTGTATTGTTAGAAATTAATATATTATCAGGCTTCAAATCACGATGAATCATACCTTTAGAGTGCAAATAAGAGACGCCCAAAATCATTTGAGATCGAAATAAATCATTTTTAGATCGATCCATTCCTTGTAAATATTTTGCCAAATTAAAGTCACAATATTCCATTCTTATACACATGTAATATTGATTTCCATTTAGACGAATCACTTCTTTATCTTCGTCATCACTATCTTCTTCATTTACTTTTAACAAGTTGACATCACTCGTTCTTAAGGCTTCCAACCATGAATGAAAATATCTTACGATATTCGTGTGATTTAAAGTAGCTAACACTCGAACTTCCTGTAATGCATGATTTGCATATTCCTGAGTCAACAGTATTTTTTTTACAGCATACGTATTGTCATCTAATTCATTATAATGCTTGTAAACTTTTCCAAATGCACCCTTTCCAATTAAATCCAAATGAATGGGTTTAGTTACAATAACATCTTTAGTATATTGTACTACACTTAATTCCATATCTACATTGTTTATTTTGCAAATATAGAATTTTCAATTTTTGTTTTTTAATTTAAAAACCCCTGGAAAACAAAATAAAAGAATGAAATTCTTGTCTATTTTTTTATTTCTATGCACAACCGTATTTGCCACTAATGATTTTTTTATTGGAACTGCCACCTCTAGTTATCAAATTGAAGGACACAACATTGGAGAAACAATTTGGGACAAGTTTACTGTAGAAAGAAATTTACATCCAGTTGGTAATGCAACTAATTTTTATATAAATTACAAAAATGATATTAAAATGATGAATCAGCTCGGTTTTAAACATTTTCGCCTTTCTATTTCTTGGACTAGAATTATGCCTTTTGAATGGGGAGACATTAATAAAGAGGGTATAAAATTTTATCACAATGTCATTGACACTTGTTTAGCTTACAATATAACTCCCTATGTGACATTGTATCATTGGGACTTGCCTCAATATATTGATGACGAATTTGATGGTTGGTTAGACATTAGTATTGTACCTTTATTTTTGGAATATTCCAAATTAATGTTTAGAGAATACGGTTCCAAAGTCAAGAATTGGATGACTATTAATGAACCACTGACTACTTCAAACCAAGGATATGGACCTACATGTAATTTTGCTCCAGGTAAATGTTCTAATCAAAATCGCTATGTTTCCGCTAGAAATCAATTATTAGCACACGCCATGGTTGGAAATTATTATAAGCATCATTACGATGGAGAAATTGGGATTGTTTTGAATTCCAATTGGATTGAAGCTATGAATCCTCAAAGTGAATACCATGCCAAATTTCAAATGGATGATTCTTTAGGATTATTTTTAGAACCGCTGTTGAATGGAACATTTCCTAAAAGCATTGAACATCGTGTAACTCCATTTTCTCCTCGTCAAATAGAAATTTTAAAAGATTCCTATACTTTTATTGGGATTAATCATTATACTACTTATATTGTAAATGAATTGGGACAAATCAGTACAAGTCCTGAATGGTTTCAAGCACAATCTACATGGCTTTATGACGCGCCTCGAGGAATAAGTGAGCTCATGTATTATTTACGAGATTATTATCATATCAACTTTCCAATTTTAATTACAGAATGTGGCTTTAGTCAAAAAAATGACAGTCTTGTTGATTTTGAACGAGTTCATTATTTATCTGGATACATTAATCAAGTATTGGATTGTCGAAAAAATGGAATGACCAATATAGAAGGATTTTTTATTTGGTCTTTACTCGACAATTTTGAATGGGCTTCTGGTTATAATGAAACATTTGGAATTGTTCATGTTGATTTTGAAAAAAATTATAAAAGAACTCCAAAATTAAGTGCTCAATTCATGAAAAGTTTTTTTAATATTGATCAGTTATAGAGAAAAATGTTTTTTCCAAATGATAATTATGTTGATTCAAATATTGAAAATATATTTATAAAATTTGATTTACATGACGATTTTTTTGAAAGTGCTTTTAATACTAATGTTATCGTAAACATTAGTATTCAATATATTTCAATTCATCAATTTAAATGCAGTTTAAAATTAATACATCAAAAAAAAGAATACAAGGGAACTTTACAATTTTTTGTTATAGATAAGAATAATGAAAATAATTATATCAAGATTGAATTGAAAAATTTTTGGACAGAATTGGAAAAAAATTACAAATGTCCATTTGAGTTGGTAGAAAACAATTCAAATTTTACATATAACATTCCAAGAATTATTCATCAAAGCTATAAAACAAATTCAATAAAATTTAAAAATCAATTGGCTTGTGCCTCTTGGAAATTATTAAATCCTCATTATACTTATAAATTTTGGACTGACGATCAAGCTATTGAATTTATTCTACAACATTTTGATGAAAAAGTTGTAAAAGCTTATGAAATGTTGTATGCTGGAGCTTATAAAGCCGATTTATTTAGATTATGCGTTCTGTATATTTATGGAGGAACTTGGATTGATATTTCCGCTCAATGCGAGCAACCATTAGACCACATTATTGATAAAGATATGGATTTACTCATTGTAGAAGATACGCCCGCTCAAGAATTGTATCCACATGTGTATCAAGCTTTTATTATGTCTTCCCCAAGCAATCCAATCATAAAACATATTCTAAATTTTACTACAGATCGTATTATAAGACACACTGAATATGAAAGAATTTATTCTTGGTTTACAATCACAAGTTTAGGTATTACCGGTCCTGCAGTATTTGCAACGGCTCTCAATGATTATTTTAATTTGTTTCATGGAGAATTTTGGAAAGAAGGAACCTTTCAAAATGTAAAAATTATAAAACATCCTGGAAAAATAATTACCTCGAATGGAAAAAAAATTATTACCACCAAATATCCGGATTATCAAAAAGATCGAAATAATACACATTATTCTCAGTTATTTAAAAATGATTTTAAATTCAAGGTTGAAATTGAAAATCTTTTCAAGGGAGAAAATGAACCAAGTTTATTCCAAATATGGATTGACTCTAAATTTGTTACACCCAATATGAAAAATGCAGTACAAACGTGGAAAGACCAACACGCAAATTTTAATTACAGACTTTACACGGAAATTTCTCTTTTAAAAGAAATTCATGAATTTCCCTATCTGGAAGAAAAATTCAAACAAATTCGCCCTTATGCTTTTAAAGCGGATTTAGCTAGAATATTTTTATTATATAAATATGGAGGTATTTATAGCGATATAGATACTATCTGTAAACAATCTTGTAAATCTTTGTATCAAGAAAATGATATAGTATTATGTAGAGATATGGATAATTCGAGTATTTGGAATGGGTTCATGGCCTGTAAAAAAGAAGAGCCTTTTATGAAATATTTGTTGGAGAAATTACTTGAAAATATAGATGTAGATAGAAAATACAAGAGTGATTTAGACATTACAGGGCCAAAAATTTTGGGAAAAATTTTTAGTCAATATTTTAATATACAACAACCTTTTAAAACTGGAACGTTTCTAATTAATTCAAAAAAAATCAAAATACTTGATTATAATTGTAATTTACCTCCACCCAACGGAAGTTGGAAAGGAACGTGTAAAGATACATCTATAGAAGGAAACACACTGAAAACAAACGTTAAAAAAAATGATGGTTCTATTATAAAAAGAACTATTAAATTTTTACCTTGGGACACAATTAAAAATTTAGATGGAAAATTAGTAGGTAATACTGAATTTGGATATAAACAAATACCAGGTTCAGGCCTTGTTTTTTCTACAGAAGATAAGAAAATTTATATAAATTCTAAATATCCGGGATATAATGAAGAAAGATTAATATTGGGTGGAAATGATTTTTCAGAAATGTTTCAAAATAATAAATTATTTCTTTAGCCTTGGATCATAAAAATCAGTGTTAAGAACTAATTCAAAATCTCCACGCAAAGCATTGTGAAAAACTGGAGCCTCGGTTTTAAAATCCTTGTAAAATTGGTCAACTTTTTCCTTGTCTGGAAAATTTCCAGAAATAATCTGTTCAAAGGTTACATAGACCCCGTATACACACCTAGTGGCATAATGCTTAATAACCTCCTCTGCAAATAATTCAAGATCATATTGATCAAGCAACTCTTGACAAATACAAACATCTTCCTTTGGTTCAACAATACCATAAACAAGAACTGGGGTAAAACATCCATACATTTTTTTCTAAATTAAAAGTCTTGATAAAAATTTAAGTAATATATAAAGTTGATAAGATTTTACAAATAATATTTTTTTTCAATTTTTAGTATTTTTAGTGAAATAAAAAATAATTACCTACTATAGAAATGCCTTTGATTAACAATATAAAAATATTTGGAGAGCGTAATAGTGGCACCACATTTTTACAAAATTTATTACAATCCAATGTAATTAATGTAAACATTTGTTCGGGGGCTCATAATGGAGGAACAGGTTGGAAGCACGGGTATCCTAGATTGGATTTTTTTGAAAACGAAAACACATTATTTATTTTTCTTATACGAGATTTAGAAACCTGGTTAATTTCCATGTTCAAAAATCCTTACCATTATAAAGCACCGAAAACCATTGAAAATTTTATAAATAATCCCATGATTATTTATGAGAGTGACAAAACTCATGACATTCATACAAACCCTGAAGAAAATAAATTAATTATTGATTTACGTATTTCAAAAATTAAATGTTATTTGGAATTTTTTAAAGTAGTGGATCACGCACTTATCATCAATTTAGAAAGTATACAAAAAGATCAAGGAAAACATTTGTTAACAATTTTACATGAAACTTTTGAAATATATCTCCAACCCAATTTTAATTCAATAGACACTCATACAAAATGTAATCAACCTCTTGTAAATAGAAATTATTCGATACAATTACCAGATCTTGAAAAAAAAATAAATAAACCAGTAGAAAACTTTGTTCAGAATTTAAAGGATTTTGATTTTTACAAAGTTTCTACAATAAATCAAATCCATTCATCATTCGATGAATTGTTGAATGATTTTTCTTTTCATGAGCCTTGATATCTTTATAAATACTATTAAGATTAACTTTTATAGTCAAGACATCAAGATCGTCAAAACAAAGAGCGGACAGAGTATTCAAAGACATTATACGATGCCGAGAAGCTAAAATTTGACATCCTGCAGATAAACTTAGACCAATATTCCCAGAATGTTTCAAATATTCATTTCCTACAATAGAATAATGAGACACTTTATAACAATCCATCAAATATTCCATGGATGGATCTTTCAATTCTATCAATTCAACTTTTTGCTCTGTCGACAATTTAGAAATTAAATCTTTATTACACTCTGAAAGTCTATAAAAAAATCGAATAAAATGTTTCACATTGGTATTTTTAATCAAATTATACAATTTATCGGTGTAGCCATCAATATGAAAGCAATCGACTGCATTGTTGAAATAAATGATGGTCATTTTTTCTTGACTTTTTAAAATTTCTTGTTTATCCTGTTTAGAAATAAAACTAAAAACAGGAACGACAATGGGTCTTTTTTCAAATGAAAATTTGTTGACGGATAAAAATCGAAATGAATTGTTAAAAAGACAGCGATGATAACATTCATGTTCAATAACAATATATTTTTCCAAATTTTCATTATCTGGATTCAAAATTTTTACATTATCATCCGTATGATTAATTATAAAATCATAATGGTTAGGGTTGAAATTTTCAATGGATAAAAATTTCATGTGTAATGTTTTTTCATAAAAAGAAATATGGGAGTATGTATCTCCATTTTTTTGGGCATAAAAATCCCAATCTTTATTCATGGAAATTAAAAATCCAAATAACTCGTAATGATATGGATAACTACATACAACGGCGATTTTATTTTTAGTTTGCTTTTCATAATTACAATAAATTGGTCGATGTGTATAACTATCAATAATTAAATTCTTTTCTGTTTGTAAAATTTGACTATTGATAATTACTTTACCAGATACCAAGATTGAATCGGGATATTCTCGATGCCATGGTAAAAATATATCTTGTTTTTCAGGGTAATCTGGACAATCAATAATAGCATTAATGATGGTATAAAGTGGTAAAAAATTTTCATAATCTTGTAGTGAAATCAAGATTTTTCCATGTTTTAATTTTTTAATTTTGTAGTTTAGATTACTAGAAATTCTGTTGATGCGACGACTACAAGATTTTACATGATCAATAAAATCGTAAACTTTAAATTCTATATTGTCTAGGTTGGTACATTCTGTATCTAATAATAATGATTGATAATAAATACCAAAACAAAGATCATAGTCCCAACCCTCGTTTTTATCAATTCTGCTAATTTCCAGCGTAATGGTATCTTTTGTAAAATTTACTATTTCCCATGAATACAAATTTGAAAACTTTGGATGAACTTTTTCTGCAGATATAATATCCAACAAAAAATCGACTTTTAAAAATGCAATATTCTCTTGTAATTTGGAGTATTCTTGATGAGAAAGAGTTACTGTTTTTTTGCAAACTTTGGAATCGCCAATTGAATAATTATACTTTCCAAAGTAGAAAGAACGAGTCCATGTTTTTGAAGATTTTTGTTCTACGGCTACTGAAAGTTTATAATTCCACCCTTTTTCGCTTTGTGGACTTGTTTTTTCTATTTTATATTGACCTTTGAATTTTTCAATTGAAAAATTATAGGGAATATTACAATCATTTAAATCACTAAAAGGATAATAAAATAAAGCATTTTTACAATTGTCTGCGACTTTTAATTCAAATTCATTTTCATGATGAGTATTAATATCAATTCTAGTTAGATAAGGAATTTGGTGATGATAAACTCGTTCATGATATTCTGTTTTGTATGGATTTCCTAAAAGATCATTAAAACAGGAACCAAGAGCTCCTGGACCCGTAGCAGAAAAAGCATCTCCTTTTCCAGAATGTTTTTCAGCATAAAGTTTGTTACGAGTATGATGAACAATTTTTTGAATCATATGATATAAAATGTTATTTCGTGGAGAAGAAGCCATAAAAGCATTAAAAAGAGCAAATCTAGCTCGTTCTGTATCTATTGGACAAACAAAGGTATAATCTTTAATATAGTCATCAATTCTTTCTACACATTCACAATCAATATCTATATAGACACCTCCGTATAAAAATAAAATACAACAACGAAAAAGATCCGCTCTTGGGGCTCCAATATTTAAACTCATATAAGTTTTAAAAATTTCTGGACTAAAATTATTTTTTATAAAATTCATACATTGGGTGTCGTTAAAAAAATAATAATTATAGTCAGGATGCTTTTCTGTCCATGATTTTCTAACAGATTCATTAAAATCATGTTTAAATGTTCTAAAAATATTTTTTGGAATTTTTCGATCTAAATTTGGATGTAAATTAGGGTTAGAATAATCTGTAAATAAGAATTCATTCAAGGACATAATTTCTTGATTAATTTTCATAGTTTTTTGTACAAGTTTACTTGGTCGTTTTATAATTCCCATGACTACAGAAATGGGTAAATTTTCACTTTGTGATGGAGTAATTCTAAACATTCTAGGGCGACGTCGTTTTATATTTTGTTCTACTGGTTGTGTTTGTTCTTGGTGAGTTGAAATTACCTTGCCAAGCTTTGGACGACGTGAAATATTTAGTTCAAATGAAGGAGTGATTAAAGCTTGTTCTTGCTCTAATTCTTGAGTAAAAACCTTGGAAGCTTTAGGACGACGTGGTTGAACAATTGATTCTACTGTAGGTTTGTTTTCATCATTTGAATAAATTTGAATGGCTTGTCCAATTCGTTTTTGTGAAATTCTTGGAGTTTTGGTAATTTTTTCACAATCTTGATCAATATAATTATTTCTAAATACAGCCCACATTATTCTAAATATGATCAATAAAATTAAAATTGAAGTTTATAAAATTTATTACCAAAAAAAAAGTAATAAATGAAAATTATTCATTGTAACCTATGGGGAGATATCGAAATAAGTGAATTGGCAATTTCAATTATTGATACACCACACTTTCAGCGTTTACATTATATCAAGCAAACTGGAATGTCCTACAAGGTATTTCCTGGAGCGCATACGAGTCGATTTGAACATTCGATAGGAGTTTATGGAATTATAAGAACCTTACTGGATCACGTTTTAAAAAAACAACCTGAATTAGTAAGCGAATGTGACTCAAGAAAACAAGAACTTATATGTATTGGAGGATTAGTTCATGATTTAGGTCATGGTCCTTTTTCTCATTTATTTGATCAATACCTTACCTTTAAAAATGTTGTAAATGGTTGGGAAGATCATGAAACGAGGAGTCTAGATTTACTAAAACATTTGGTTGATACATATAAAGTAGGTCTTGATGAAAGCGAAATCGAGTTTATTGGATCATTAATAAAAGGCATTTCTACAGGATCTTGGTATCAAACTATAGTGAATAATAGTGTATCAGGGTTGGATATGGATAAGATGGATTATGTTTTACGAGACTCTATGAACTTTGGAATGAAAATTCATTTTGATCCATTACGAATTATAAAGAATTGTAGAGTAATTGAACAAGAACTTTGTTTTTGTGACCGAATTAAAGATGAAATCATTACCGTATTTTTGATTAGAAATAAAATGAATCGATTTATTTATCGTCATCCCAAGGTTTGTGAGTATGAAAACATTGTTTTAAATTTTTTAATGTCAAATCGTTTTGACCATCTTTTAAAAACCATACAGGAAAAGAATGTAGAACAATTCTTGTCATGGAATGATTATACTCTTTTATTTAATATTCCCAATGAGGAATATTCCGTTTATGAATGTAGAAAACAAAAATTTCTAGAAAATAATACAGTTCCAGAGTATTTAGATAGTGAATGGGCAAAAATTAAAAATTTGAAATTTTATCAAAAAAAGGAGGATTCAAAAAAATTCACGATTGAAGAATGGAATATTGTTTCATGTTACTCGTAAGTTTTTTTTTACAAAATAATTAATAATTCTTTGTTGAGATACTTGTAAATCTAACGCTTTTTTAATTGTAGTTAATTTATATGGAATTTTCATTTGATTTAACTTGTTTACAATAGAATTTAATTTTTGTTGGGATTGTTGTTGTTGGGATTGTTGTTGTTTAGGTAAATAAGTTTCAACAATGGACAAATATTCTGTATTTGGTAATGGAAAATAATCCTTGTCATTTTTTTCCACTGGTAGATAGAATATACAAACACTTTTTTTTAATACAAAATTACCGGAATTTCTTAATAAATTTTCAAAAGACCCTACCATTTGATGTTTTTGGGATGGATTCATATCATTATACTTGTACCAAATTTCCTTACATCTAAAAAAGGCAATATAATGTCCTCCATTAACATTTAATTCAGTTTTACAAATAATACTAAAAAGAGTTCTAGAATTTTTTATAATAGGAGTTGGAAATACAAGATTATCCATCATATGATACCCATTAGTTGTTCTACCTCGTCTTATATTAAAAATCAAAATTTTGGGAAATTTTAAAACTCGTAAAACATCTTTGGAATATTTGAATTTTTGATCTTGGGTTTTACCACGATTCAAGTCCAGTCTTTGAATATCAACTAGGACCAATGGGTTAATTATATTTTGTAAAAGACTTTTTCCAGTTTCTGTAATTGGGTTTTTGTCCATAAAATCTTTATTAATTGGAACAATGGGTCCATCATCAATTTGATCTGTTTTCTTAAAAGGTTGTTTATCCTTGGGATTTCGATAAAAAAATTCTTGGAGTTGAATTGTTCCTCTATCTGTCCCACTCAGTGGAAAAATTTCAAATAAAAATTGGATTAATATATTTGGATCATCTTGATCTGCACTTGTTAAATCTCTAACAACTCCCATACGATTTCTACAATTTTCTAAAAGACAAGGATAAAAATGGTCTTTTAAATAATTATTAAAAAATGGACTTGATTTTTTATTAGGATTAAGAAAAGAAAAGCGTAGCTGGAATGCAATATTTCGTAAACAATGTTGAATATTTAATAAATTTTCAATATTTTCATCTTTATTAATGTTACAACTGTAATTTTTTTCAATAGGAATTGTAGAAACATCTCTAGATAAAAAGTTTTTATCCATATAGCGATTCGGTTTGTAAAATAAGGAAAAAATAACGGTATCACGATAACAAGACATTTCATCCCAAGCTAACCATCCTAAATTTTCTCCATGACAATTTCCAAATTTTGAATAACACTCAGAGACAAGATCTTTAAATTTTTCTTTATATAATTTAATTTCTCGTCCAGATTTTGGATTGATTACTGGATACTCTTTATTTCCTGATCGGTCTACTACTGTGTTAAAAAATTCAATACAATTTTGTTTTGATAGCATTTTATTAAAAAATAAAATTTAATATTTCCCAGGAAATGGACAATTTTCTAAATTTAACTCTGTCTTATTATATAGACGTATCCTTTTATACAGAAAATCATTAAAAATAGGATTTTTTACAACACCATAAACAAAGTCGTTTTGTTTATTAGTAAAAATAATATAATTTGCATCAGCAACTCCCATTTCTTTAATACAAAGACTTGTAAGAATAGGAAGATTGGGTAAATTTAAACGAAAACATGTCATCCATTGATAATCCGTTTCGTATTCCATTTGTCCTTTAAAAATCTGTGTTGAATTTAGATTAAATTGAAATAAAATCTGGCGGTCGCTTATGGGTGTAAATTGAGAAATAATACATGAATCGTTAAAAATGTTTTGATCAAAATAAGATTGATAAAAACTACTTTGAAAAACAGAAAATCGATAATTTTTTTCATACCTTTGAGCATTCAAGACATTACCCATTATAAAAAATAAAAATAAAAATTTAGGGATTCGCATTTTTGTTAAATTAATTTTATTTTTTATTTTCATAAATGAATTTAAATTACGACTTGAAAAAATTTCCCCAACAGGGCAAAGGAATTTTAAGTATTTTTATTGACAAGAAAAAACTAACCTTGTCTGACTTTTTATGTTATATGCAATATGAATTTTTTTGCTCCTTTTTTATTTCAGTTTTGTATGATATTTTAAAGGAACGTTATAAAGACATTGAATTTCCAATTTTTTCTAGTAGTAAATACGGTGATCCTTTTCAACTAACTGTATATTTTAATGATTTAAAACCTAAAGCTACTTATGATAAGGATAAATTAGAACTTATAGATCGTCAAAAATATGTAAATATATTAAGTAACGCAAATCATTTGATATTTATTCCAAATAAAAAAACAAGTATTGAAAAATTTTTTGATATGATTTTACCGGAAAACAAAATTTTATTTCAAAAAATTCTAAAAATAATCTTTGACAAGATATTTTTAATCTTACAAAATGACATGACTAAAAAAATAGAATTAACCTACAAAAACAATTTTTTAATTTTTATTCTATGTGAAAATTAAAATGTTGATTATCTTTAGACATGGATAGTCAAGCTAAAAAATATTCAGGACCAACTCCAAAATTTGCTAGAAAATACCATGAACGTAGTATTAATCATTCTTCAGGATGTTCAAGTTGTAGGGAGAGAGGCAAAGCTCTACCCGAGCATGTCAAAGAAGCCATACGAAATAGTGTTAAGAACTTTTAATTTTATAATTCCAAGCATTTAATATACAATTCCATTCTTCTATAGTTTGTTCCATTCCAATTTTTCCAGGTCCATAAGCTACTATTTCCCTAATTTCTGTTAAAACATTGGATTGTAAAGTTTTTATCGTATTTTTTATATTTGAATTTGTAATAAAAGTTTCTAAACCCTTTTCTAATTCATCAATTCCAAAATAAAGGTGATATGGGTAGATAAATAAAGATATAATTGGGTGTGGTATCGATTGAACACGTTTGTTAACCAACACGAGGAAATGAGAAAAATGGGAATTTAAATCAATCTTTATCATTTTCATATCCATCAAAGACGCAGTTGTAAATAATCCTAGCGAAAAATGTATAGTATAAGAAGTATTATTATACAAAAATTTGCTAATATGTTGACGATATTCATCCAAAGTATAAATTTTCCTATCTGTGCTCAATTCATAAACTTTCATATTGGATAACAAGTTTTTCCAGGGTATAGTCGTTAAGGAAAGGACTTTGAGACAATTTTCAAATTGACCACACCAAATTCTAAAAGTCTTGAAATTAAGATTAAGTTCATTTGACAATTTAACTGGATTACTTGAAAGAAATACTGTTAAAAAGATGGACAAGAGCACACATAATTCATCTTTTTCTTTAAACAACCTTTCCAATAAAGAAATAGCATAGTGATTTGATTTTTTAAAATTTTTAGAATACAAAAAATTAACATTTTGAGTTTCCATCAAATTTATTAAAGAAATCGCCAACGTAATTAATATAGTTTCACAAAGATTGTCATTTTTTCGTTGTTTTAATTTCCAAAGTAAGGTAGAACAATGGATATCTAGAGGAGAATTTAAACAAAATTGGGCCAAATCATTATTTTTTATAGTATGATAATAATCCAAAATTCCCTTTGATTGTAAGAAAAATATCGCTTCATTCACCTCGGGCCCTAAAATTTCAATAGGATTAAGATTTACTGAAATTAAAGAAAGGCATGATTTCTCCCATGAAAAACTAGGTAATTGGTGCTCTGGCAACTTTTTATAGTGTTCTTTACTTATATAACGAATAACTTGACCTGGACAAGTTCGACCTGTTCTACCTGCTCTTTGAATTAATGATGACTGATCACACCAATCAATAATAAGCATATTATTTTGCTTTTTATAAACAACACAAAGATCCATTACTAGAGATACGTGTGGAATAGTAATGGCTGTTTCAGCAATATTCGTGCAAAACAAAACAAATGATGTAGTCGTATTAAAAATATGCTTTTCAGTTAAAACATATTGTTCATCATTAAGATTACTATATAAAACAAAACAATTATTAATTCCTTTTTGAATCAAAAATTTACAATATTTTTCACATTGCTCATGCGAAGCTAAAAAAACTATAATTCTAGAATGAACTAGAGGAAAATTTTCCAAAATATTTTTACTAATCGAATCCATTATTGATCCAGATAATTGATGATGAGGATTGTCCCAAAAATTAAAATCTTCATAGACAATAGAAACTGGATAGATAGAAGGTTGTAAAGATATAAATTTAATATTTGGAAAATTTTTAACAATTTTTCCACGATTTAATGTTGCAGAAATAAAATATAGTTTATACTGGTTTGGATCATTATGGTAGTAAAAATATTTCAAAGTTCTCATAAAAGTTTCATATTCTTTAGATACAAAATGTGCTTCATCTACAATAATCGTATTAATTTTATCACGATTTTGCAAAAAAAATGTCAATCCTCCAGTAGGGTTCATTAAATTAATAAATGGCGAATAAACTTTCAAATAACGTCTAACACGGTTAATAACAAATTGATTAGGGAATATCATTAGAACGTTTCCATGTTTTTCTGGAAATGTTTTGATAAAGGAAAGCATTCCCAACGTTTTTCCACTTCCAGTTGGACCTTCAAGTCCTATTACAGGATATCTAAAATGTTCTAGTAAAATATTATGAATCATTATAAAAAAGAATAACTTTTTTTATAACGGTTCAATTTTTTTAAATTTTTTTTGGAACCAAATACAAAAAATTAAAAAAATAAAACAATATTTAAAGAATGTCATTAGAAAAAATTAGTTTTTTCAACACCAACAACGAAAATATTACTCCGGTAGTATTTAACCAGAAAAATAACAATCAAATCAATATCATGAACAGTGATACCCTTACCATCAAAAAAGGGGAGCAAGAAATTGGAAATGTTCAACAAGGAGAAACTCTATTTGTTACCTCCAATAAGGACATTCAATTCTTGTATGGATATAACAATACGATGGTTATTGATGTTACCAATACTGTAAAATCTTTTATTAGCAACGGTGCATTATTTTTCCGTTCGTCCATGACTGGCGTATTTGGAGACCCTTTTCCTTATATTCAAAAATATTTGTATATTAAAAATGGTGAAACTTTAACCAGTATTAAAGAAAACCAAAACTTTGTTGTCTTATTTGTAGAACAAGAAGAATTTAGTCCTGTAGTTGAAAAACAATTTACAAGACAAAGTATCTTTCAAAGAATTCAAGAAAGAAATAGAATTAGAAATCTTTAGAGTTGGGATGGCTCCAATTAGATTTTAATTGAGATGAATTAAATACAGGAATATCCATAATATATTTAAGATATGAAAATTTTTCTGGTTTAGGACCTGTTATACTATATATAACAAGCCCGTCGTGATTACCATCTACTACTAAAGTGTTTGAAAGAATATGCCATTTATAAAAAAAATTTCTATTAAAAATTTTGGGTAATTCAAAATAAACTTGTCCATTATTTTTTAAACATACTATATTTTCAGTTTCGCATAATATCATAATTTTTTTATTATCAACGTGTACTTTTAATACTAAAGAATTCATATTTTTTGAGAATATTGGAATTTGACCTTTTGTTTCGTCCATTCGAAATAAAATAATTTGCTTGTTCAACATACTTACCAGTAAATTTTGATTTTCGTCGTCCATATAAAAACTAGTAATAGGATGAGTAATGTTGAGATTATATTGGTGTACAATTTTAAATTTCTCCAAAGAAAATGTACTAATTGTTCCCATGGGATCTAACAAATTCAAGTTCAAATTTTCAGTATTTAATTGTACTTGGGAAATCGTATGTGAAGCTTTAAAAAAGTGAAATGATTCATTGGTGCTTGATTGATTATACATTGATATTTCACCATTTCTACAAACAATAACAGACATTAAGGAATTAAAACTGGTTACTAATAAACTTTGTAAGATGGACGTTTTACTATAAAATAATTTTTTATTATTAAGATAAACCCGATTCAAATCATCTTTTTTATCATAACAAGTCACTAAATGATGAATTTCTCCATTCCATTGTTCAAAGTTTAAATCTTGAATAAATTCACAAGGAAATTTTAGTGACCAACCTTTGGTATTAAATTTATTTCCAATTCTTTCAGTTAATATAAACGTGTTAGATGAATAATATCCAAATAAAGAGTTATTTTTTTTAACCGAAATGAATTGAACTTTTCCTTTAGGTTGAATAATTGTTTTTTTAATCATAGGTAAAGGTTTCCAAGAATAAATACATAAAATTTGGAGTAGTATAATGAAAATTTTCATGACGTTTTTTAGCTTTAGAATTTAATTTTCATCATCACTTTCATCTTTTATTTTTCCTAAAAGTGAATTAAACAAAGTAGGTTGATCTTTTAATTTTTCATCCTCTGGATGGGGTTTATAAGGTTCTAAAGAGATATAGTCCACTACACTAAAATACAAGGGAATAATTTTGTCACAATCTCCAAAAATGTATAGAAATACTTGATTTTTACCAACATGACAAGTTTTTTCACAGAAGGGTCCAAAAGCATATAGAGAAAAAAAAAAGTCAAGACTTTCTGGTTTAAATCTTTCCAAGGCAATTATGGATTGTTGATATCTCAGTAAAAACAACCATTCGCAATTTGTATGATCCACATGACCTTTAATTTTGAATGTAATCAAATCTAGATTAGAAATTTCATTTTCATCATCTGTAAAAATATCTACTTTTATTGTAATGTTTGTTGGCTCAATTGATAAATTTAATTTTTGTTTATAATGAATTATGCTTTTTAGGGCAAAAAATTTTTGTTTTATAAGAGCTACGTCAATCATGGCATCTAATAATTTTGGAATTTTTTCAAAAAGTTTAAAAGGAATTTTATTATTTTTTATTAAAAATAGTCCCTTTTTTACATTTTGATTTACAATAGAATTTGTAGTTTCAAATTTTAGTTGGATATTGTCAGTTTCAAAATTTTTATTTCGAGTATAATTTATAAATTCTTCCGAAAAGGCCAAAATTTCTGGAATGTCAGTTTCTTCTACCGAATGATCCATAATTTTATTATAATGAACATAACTTGCTTTTAAAATATTATTCTCTGTATATTGAAAACTGTTTGACAAATAATTGATTATTGAAAATGGAATAATGAGTGTTAAGAATACCAAATAAATTAGTAATACATATAATTGATTATCTTGTTTTATTAAAATACTAGGAAGACCAATAGACAATTCAAAAATATCAGATTCAATGGAATTATTTGAGCCATCTATTAAATGATTATAAGCTTTATTAATTAAAATAAAGGTTGATTGAGCTTTTGGATCTTGATTCTTATCTGGATGCCATTTAAGGGCCAATTTATGATAAGCTTTTTTAATATCCGATGGAGAAGAATTTTTAGATAAATTCAATATAGCTAAAGGATCATATTGAGAAATGGAGGAATCTAATTTTGAAATAAATATATAGCATAATAGAATCAAAACAAAGCATTTTCTGTGAAAAAAAGATAATGGAATCAAAAATGGAATTATCAAGCCAAATAAAAAATAACAAAATGCTGTATCATCATAAGAAAGTAATGACATTTTTTTAAAGAGTTTTAAAAAATGTCTTTTCTTGTATTAAAACATCATTTTTTATGCGTACTAGTTTATTATTTTTATGGCCATTGGTTCACCATTCAAAAGTTATTTTGACAAATGTGATATCCAACAAAGAAAGTTTAAATTCTATCCAACAATTACAACAAATGTACAAAATAGAGGATAAAAATATTTTATTTCTTCAAGAAACTAGAGAAAAACCATTTTCATCTTATTTGTCTATTACTTTTATGGATATATTGAATAATAACCAAATTGTTCCTAGCTTTCATACTTTTTCCAAATTTCATCATCAAGTCATTTATGCTCGCTATCAAAATTTAATTCCTTATAATGTTTATTGTTTGATTGAAGAAAACTTGGCAAAAATTTTACTTTTATCATTACAACAACCAGAAAATCATATGATTATTTTTGAAAATTTAGAATGGTTTTACGATGAATCTATATTGTCTTATTTAACTAGTGAAGAAAGAGAAAATGTTTATACTTGTATGATTGTTGATTTGGATGTTGAACCTAAAATTCAAATAATACCTAATACTATCGAAAAAAGATTTTTTTGGTCAAATAGTGAACATAAAACAATATAAAAATCATACTAGCAAAAAATATGATTTTTGAAAATTGAAAAGTTTTAAAAAATTGGGTATATTTAAAAAAATGAACAAGCGACAAAAGAAATTTTTGCATCTTATTATCATTGAATGCAAAGCTAATCGTCATAAGCTAATTGAATTGTGGGAAAAATCTGGAAAATGGGAGGTGCGTGAAAAGTATTTAATGTATAGAAAAGAGCTATATTCTGGTTTAAAAGCCGAACATCCCGAACTAGATTCCAAAGAAATTAGATCAATGATTCGTGAAAGATGGAATGGTTTGTCGGATTGTGAAAAAAGTAAATATATGGTGGTGGAAGAAAAAAAACCTCGTAAGAAAACAGCGTATCAAAATTATTTTAAGCAAACTTATTCCTTGATTAAAGCTGAAAATAAAGATTGGAAATTATCTGAAATTTCTAAAGAAATATCAAGACGATGGAAACTTTTATCGGATCAAGAAAAAACGGTATATAATACTGAAAACATTACTGACGAAAAGTACGATAAAATTAAATCTGTATTTGAAGAAAAAATCAAGACTGAAAAAAAAGTGGTTACGTTGGTGGAGGAAGAAAAAAATATTATGGGAGCAAAAGAAGATTTATATCTGGATGAAAATGAAAAAAATGAAATTCGTGAATTTCTTCAATTAAATTTTGCTGATAAAAGTATTGAAACACTTTCTAAACTCTTGAAAGATAATTATAATGAAGATGTTTCCAATATACTCGAAAAGGAAAAAATTTTGGATAAACTGTATCAATTACAGAGAGAAGAAAAAATCAAGTCCAATTTGAGTAGTAAAAAATTATTAATTCCTCTTCATCTTTTAGATTTATCCAAAAAAGAAAAAATTTATATAGAGGAAAAAAAGACTGGACTTGAAAAAATGGAATATTGGGCAGTTGAATTACAATATAGAAATGTATTTCCAGAACCAGATATTAGTGAAAATTTATCCAAAGATGAAATGATTCAAAAAATCTTGGAAACAGAAATGGAAAATTTAATTCAAGAAAAAAGTTTTAAAATAATGGGTATTCGATGCTAATTTTTTTTTATTTTGTAATTTGTAATAAGGATATTTTTAATGAATGAAAATTGCTGTATTTGTATGGAGAGATGTCTAATTCCGGTAGAAATAATTTGTTTTCCATGTTATAGTCTAAATCAAATAGGATGTTCTTCATTTTGCCGAATTTGTATAATGTGTGCCAATCATTTTTTACAATTAGACAAGCATCCAGAACAGCGAGACTTTGTAAAAAAATGTATATATTGTCCATCTACCATTCCTTTACATTTATTATCTAATGACAAGGCATTTCGAGTTGATTATTCTTTAATGTTATTGGATTCGAAACCCAATCACATTTGTCCATTTTGTCTTAATTATACCGGAAATCAAATTATGCTTCATCATCATTTAGAAAAAGAATGTCCAAAATTTCCAAAACAGTGCGAGTGTAAAAAAGTTTTTTTGAAACAAGATTTTTATTTTCATTTATTTACTTGTCCATCTCATATTCATTGTCCATTATGTACCAAATATATAAGTAAATTAGTATATAATGATCATGTAAAAACAATTCATGATTATGATTCCTGTCCTCATTGCGAACAATACATTAGCACTGACTTTTTAGTAAATCATACTGAAAATATATGTCCCTTACGCCCGGTAATTTGTTCATTCTGCTTTAAACTTTTGAAATATAATCAATATCTTTCTCATTTGAATCTTCACTTAAATGATACTTTAAGCGAAATGCGTGATATTAAGCAAAAGTATCAAGAATGCTATATCAAATATAAAGAAATTTATGAATTATTAGGACCTTTTAGAAGCTTATTGGAAGGGTAAAAGTTTTGTTGAAATAAATTTAACATTTTGTTTTTAAATTTATTAAAAATTCCCAAGATTGATTTAAGATTAAAATTACCCTTTTATAAATGAAATATATAAATACATTTGCAATTATAGGAGGAATTGGGACAACTTTTTCTTTTGTTCCACAAGTTTATAAAGTTTATAAGACCAGTAATGTGGAAGGATTATCACCCTATATGATTGGTATACATTTTGGAGGCGTTACGTGTTGGTTGTTGTATGGTATATTTATTAAAGATGTATATGTAATATTTTATAATGGACTTACACTTCTCATGGTTCTTGCAATTATTATAAAGTATATACAAATTAATTTTAATGCTAATGGGAGGAATAAAAATTTTTTATTTTATTACTTCCCACATCCACAAGAACGTCTTCCAGAACGAACATAACGAGGATTGTTAAAGTTGAAAGGGTTTGGTTTTGGAGTTTGAGTAGGAGTTGGTTCGGACATTATCTATATTTATACAAGAATAAAAAAACTCTTTAAATTATTATGATGGACCTAAAGACATTTCGGTCGAGTTATCTAAAAGCTACTCTGATTAAAGGAAGCCTACTAGGATACATAGTTTATGCAGCTCCTACAGAATTACCTACGATATAAGGAACCATACTAGGATATATGGACTCTGGCATATTCTCTGGAATCATACTTGGATACGATGTTTCATAAGAATTACTATTTTCAAATGGGGGATAACTAGAATTAGGAATATCAGAGCTTTGAGGAGGAGGCATTAATTCAAAATTAGGTCCTAAACTACTAATAAACTGAGGAGAAAAAGAACTAGAGGGAGAAAGCTCAATTTCTGGTCCTCCAGGCATAGGAGAAGGAGGTTGTGAGGCCAACGGAGAATTATCATTAAAACATTCAGCTATTGGATAATATTTACCCAAAATCGATTGAATAGCAGGTCCATCTATCGATTGTTGAGAATTATTGAGAGAACTTAAATCATTAGCATCAATACAAACCCTTTTATATACTACAATAGGATTGACATTTAGAGAATTCCATAATAAAAGTTTATCTCCTAAATAAGAGTTATACCCATAGGCTCTCGCGTCGGTTTCACTTTTAGCAATATAAATTGAATAAGTAAAAGGTAAATCAAAGCAAGATATAGAAGAATCAGTTTGAGTAGTACTTAAATTACATGCAGATATAGTTATTGACCTAACACTGGAACCAATTCCAATATATGGAGACAATATACCAGTAACTTTGATGACATTTTTTGAAGAAGGAAATACTATTAAATAATTTTCAAATGGACTCGCAAAAATAGATGGTATTAAGGACTTTATTGGTAAAAAGAATGAATTTGTGTCAATTCCAGGAAATAAATAATTAGGTTTGAAAGAAAGACTAATATATTTCCATAATTGACTTTCTACTATATCATTATTACTAGCTAAAGTTTGAGGGTCTACGGGAATTAAAATAATATTTGTACTGGTAGTATTAGGAACCAACGAAGCGGATGTCAAGTTTATTTTAGGTAAATAAGAGGGTCCTAAAATTGGGGATTGAGAAGTTGCTATTACCTTGATTAAAATAGCATAGTTACCATTGGGAACGGCTAATGCATTTGGATAATTTGGAGATGGAAATCCAAATGTAAAATTATATATTGAATTTCCATCGCTATTAACAGTAATATTTGTAGTATTTGTATCATTATAACTTTGGAATAGATTTCCTGAAGAATCAAATAAAGATAATTCCCAATAGGCAATTGGATTGGGTATTTGTCCATTGACCAAGTTGACAACTACCGATGAATGGAAAAAACATAAATAATAAGTTGTATTTGCATCTAAAAAAGATACATTTAGAGAAGCGGGAGGCCCTAGATCAGAAACTAATGGCCAAGTTTGGTTTAGATAATTTGAATAAATACCATTATACAAGGCAAATAAATTTACTAAAGGAGATACCGATGTAAATTTCTCGTTTTTATTCATTTTATAGAGATATACACAACCAATAATAGCGCAAACTAGAATGCAGATTAATATTAAAAAAATTAAAAAAGTTGTATAGTTCATATTTATCGATTGTAAAATTATTTTTTAAATAAAAATTTTACAAAATTATATAATAGTAATGATAGAACTTATAAAATCAATTGGTTACGAATATCACGATTTTGCTGATTTTTTGCAAAAATTAAATGTACTTGAAAAAATTCAGGAAAAAGATGTAAAAGCTGTAATTCTGTTAAATGAAAAAATGATGGAAAAAAAAATAAATATGTTGGATGATAACATTCAAGTACTTACATTACGGAAACACATTATTTTAAAAAAATCTAAATTAAGAAAATACCCAGTTCAATTCTTGATAAAAATAAATTCTATTGATTTTTTTACAATTCAAGAACCAATCGTTTATAAACCTCCATTTTGGAAAAAATATTTGACCTGGATAAATTAAAATTTGATATTTTTTGTTTTTTTAATTACAGATATTAAAAAATGGACACCCAAAGATTCAATACAGATCATTTACAATCATACCCTGATAACGTGCTTAAGGAACATGAAGTCGTTTTTATTAAAAAAAACAATAATCCGAGATACAAGTTTTTTAAACAAAATCATTTTACTGCTGGGGATGAAGATCAATTTCTTGAATTTTGGGATGGTTCAATTTCAATGGAAAATCCTCAAAAGCGGAGTCAATTAAATTTGAATCCTGATATTCCATTACACCCTAATACTAGATTTATAAAATATAAAAGTTTATGTGCACATAATGTTATTCAAACTTACCATTATATTTCGGACAAGTTTAAAAAGGGAATTTTTTTAAAAGTTACGGATGGAAAACCAAAAGTTTTCTTACCTTTTAGTAAGGTTGATTTCCAAAATGAATGGAGTGAAAAAATAAAAACCAATCCGCGTCGGTTCCCAAATATTATGGAATTGATGAGATACACAGCTAGTGTAGAAAAGAGAGAGTTTTTAGAAAGCAAAGTTCATAAAAATACCAAAGCCTGGTATGGTAATAATGGTCTTGTGCGACTCGAGTTTCCTATTTCTGAAGGAGACTCTGGTGTGAATATGCTTCATGATATGTTTACAACACTTTGTAGAGAGCGAAAGTTACCATCATGTGAACTTTTTGTAAACAAGAGAGATTTTCCTCTCTTGAAAAAAGATGATACAGAATCTTACAATTCTTTCTTTGGATATCGAACTAAACTAGTATCACATAATTATGAAAAATACGCTCCTATTCTTAGTATGACAACGAGTGATCAACATGCAGATATTCCTATTCCTACATGGGAGGATTGGTCTCGAGTGTCTTATTGGACAGAAAACAAAATGTTTGGAAAAGAGTTTAGAAAATTTCCCAAGCCTGAAGAATTTGATGAAATTGAATGGACGGATAAAATTCCAACGGCTATTTTTAGAGGAGCATCCACAGGTCAAGGTACAATGATTGAAAACAACATTCGTTTAGCTATGGCTGCAGAGTCTAGTAAATGTGTTTTGGATGATGATGATATTCCACTTCTTGATGCAGGGATTACCAAATGGAATCTAAGGCCTAGAAAGCATCCTTGTTTTCCTTATATTGAAACAATTCATGTTGAAGAAATGCCTTTTTCTCTTGTTCCAAGTATGTCTCCTTTGGAACAAGCATCCTATAAATATATTTTACATTTGCCTGGTCACTCCGAAGCTTATCGACTTGGAATGGAACTATTCAGTGGGTCCGTAGTCCTTTATTTTCCTTGTGAATACCAATTATGGTTTTTTAAATGGCTAGTGCCTTGGGAACATTATGTTCCTCTTACAGGATCCATTGATGATTTGTATGAAAAAATCAAATGGTGTAAAGCAAATGACGAAAAGTGTGAAAAAATTGCCATCAAAGCAAAAGAATTTGCACATAAATATTTATCCCGAGAAGCAATGTTGGATTATTTACAAAACACGTTATGGGACTTGTACACAACTACAGGTAAAATTGAACATGTGAGTAATAACATGAGTGTTCAAAATTTGAAACTTTATGATTGGATTAAAGCACAAATGAACATTTCGATGAAAAAAGGATCCATTGTAGATTTTGAACCCTTGATGAAAGGTAATCATAGTAACTTATCAAAAGACATGCGAAATTACTTGTGGTTTGTATTTGGAAGTAAAACATCATTGTCCAAAAGTGTTTACAAGGAAAGTAAAAATACAACTTTATCTGTATTTACAATGGGTGGATATAAATATGCTATTAAAAAAACAAAACAAACTTGGAAACAAGAGGATAAATTTCAATTAGCATGTAGCTATTTATATATTAATGAACTTTCCAAGACTGTTCCCAATTTTATTTATACGTTTGCGGATTTTCAAGATTTAGAAAAAAATACAAATATTGTTACTGATTTTGTTGAAGGAATGACGCTGGAGGAATATATAAATTCAAACCATTTTAATTTAAGTATTTTGATTGACATCTTTTTATCCTTGTGTCTAGCTTTAAATAAAGCCCAACAACAATGTGGATTTTTACACATGGATTTATATCCCTGGAATATTATTATTTCAAGAAAAAAAGATCCTGTCACTTTTGAATATAGCACTCAATTAGATCACGTAAAAATTTCAACCAGTATTGTTCCAATAATTATAGATTACGGGAAAAGTCATTTTGTTCACAAAGGAATGCATTATTACAATACAAGTCCTTTTCATCTATGTAGAATTCAAGATATTATTAGTATTGTATTCTCAAGTTTATACATGTTATTAGAAAAACACAAGTTGAATGATCGAGATATTAGAAATGTGATTCATATTATGAATTTTTTTTCAGGGTCAGAATATACCAACAAGACAACTTTTACAAATATTGGACATGTAAAATCGTTTTTAAAAAAACACAAAAAGTTTTCAAAAATGTTGAGTGAGCCAAAAATTGGTCTTGAACAAAAGACACCCATGGATTTTTTCAAGTTTTTAATGGATACAAAGTTTACCAAAAATTGCAAAATTGTTTTGGATTCAAGTTTTCCTCGACAAAATAAATCTTATCAATGGCTTGACTGTTTAGGCACTGTTGTTCAAGAAATTAAATTTAGAGCCTTGGAATTAGAAATTTTAGAAACAACTTATTCAAGTTGGACACCTACAGAATTTAGAAAACATTGGCTTGTTTTGGAAAAATTATGGTCTACTATTCCTACGTGTGAATACGACGCTTATTTATATATATATAATACTCGTCTATTGTTTGAAAACTATTGTAAAATCATTAAAAAATATGAGAATGAAAACGGAAAAATATGGGAAAATATAACTATAGAATCATTATTAATGGATTTTCCTCAACTACCCAAGTATAAGTCTCTAGAGGAATCTGATTTTTATTATTTGAATTCAATTAAATTAGGAACTCTGCCTAATTATTCAACACATATATGTAAAACGTGTGCAATGAAACAAAAACCATCTATTGTCCCTGTTGAAAAATTTAATAAATTTCAAAAATTGAAATGTATTCTAGAATTAGAATCAAATTATGATATAGATTTTTTTCCTTGCTATATGAGTCTTTGTAATGGTAATACTCTTAATTCACTGTCATAACTATATCAATCAAATCTAGAACACATTTTTCTGCAGGGTGTTCATAACCATAAAAATTTATAGGAAAATAGGTTACATCCATAATAGATTTTGGATTAGACGTGTACCGGGCAACATGAGTTTGTTTATTTTTTTTATATATCCAGTGATTCGTATCAGGGTTTGATCTGCATGTTAAACATTGATTATAATTTTTTACAATTTTCCATTCATTCTTTTTCAAAAAAGATTCAAATTCTTCCGGATAGCTTTTTTGATAAACATGTAATTTTTCATGTAATAACGTATTTTTAAAATCTAAAGAATCGCGTATCCAATCTTTTGGTATTATTATAACTTGGCTACGAGTATGAGGTAATCCAGACTCGTATTTTCTACCTTGAATGCCTCCTATTACCCAATCCAATTGATTAAATTTAATAGGATCAATCCACACTTGTGAATCACATGGCCATTTTAATTGATTTATTTCTTGTATTAGTTTTCTCATGATATTTATTTCTTGCTCTGAAAAATTGTATACACTTTCATAAATCATATCCATATATTCACTAATATTTTTACAATTCCTAGCAACCAGATCATTATTATTAAATCGTTGATAAAATTGATCTTGATCTTCAATAAGATGAAAAAATAATTGTTCAGCTTTTAGAAAATTAATGTCCATTTATTGTTGTTTTTAAAAATTGATATTTTATAATGAAAAAATTATAAAATAGGACAATTATGGATCTATTACTTTATTCAGGAGAAGGAACAAATCAATATTATATTTCTTTCTTGATTAAATTGCTAACTATTTTAGCAATTGAACAAAAGTTGAATTTTAAAGAATGTGATCACATTACTCTTAATGATCCTAATTTTACATTCACAAATGTTTTTTGTATTGTAATTCCAGGAGGTCATGCCTTGAAACTTTTATCTTTTATTAAACCTTTGGTTTGGAAAAAAATAATTCAATTTATCAAATGTGGAGGAAAATATATAGGTATTTGTGCAGGAGCCATTATTGCCGCTCAAACATTTATATTCATGAATACACCTTTTGAAAATCCTTGGGGCTTGAATCTTTATAGAAAATGTTATGGAGTTGATTATATTAAGCAAGATATAACGTTAGATTCTGGAGAAAAAGCCGTTTACGATCATAGTCCTAATGAAATTATTGATTCTAGTCTCGAAACAATTGATAAATTTCAAGATAAAACCATTATAGCTAGAAATAAATCTTGTTTATTTATAGGAATTCACTTGGAAACCAATAATTCTGTTTATTTTAATTTAATTGTAAAAAAATTACTAATTTAATTTGTATCCTTTCCCACTAAATGGCGTAAATTTATTTTGAACTGGAAACGACTTTTTAATATTATTGTTTGCAAGTGTAGGAACTTGATATGTTTTAGTTGTTTCATAAAATTCCAATTCACAATCGGTTTCGTTAATTAAAACTGCTTGATTTGGTTTTAATTCCATGACTTGTAACATGTAAATAAATCCAGAAAACGGAATAGGGATAATATCACCAACTGTTAAACATGTATATTCTGGTAAATGTTGCTCTAAAATAGTTTTTGGATCGTCGAGTAATAAAAAAGATTCTGTTTGAGGATTAAATTTTATAAAATTTGCTTTGGGTAAAGATACATTTTTTATAGAAATAGAGTCATTTTCTTTAATGTTTAATTGAATCATTAGCCAATCGGGTAAATAACAAAATCCTTCTTTGGCTGAAAACTCCCAAACTCCACAATGAGTTGTTTTATTTTGGGACGAAATTTCAAATTGTATAGGAAATGTAATTTCTTGACTAAATAATTCTTCAGAGGCTGAAATGGGTAGAATTATTTTTCCACCGTGATTCCAATGTTCTTTTCCAGTTTTATGAATGCTTTTTACTCGATATTGATTGGTAAACATTTTTATAAAGAATAATTTTAATAAAGAATAATTTTAATGTCAAAAAAGTTCAATTTTTATTTTAAACAATTATATTGTATAAATATAAGAAATGAAAGTTTTTGTTATCCATTATAAAAAATTAATTGAAAGAAAAAAATTCATGATGGACCAGTTTGTAAAACATAATATTACAAACTTTACATTTATAGAAATTGATCGAGATGAAATTGAAAAAAGTCAATTTCAAATTTTTAATCATAATTTTAAAAATAAAAAAGCCCAAGTTGCAATAACATTATCCCATCTGTATGCATATAATGAAATTTTGAATAACTGCGATTACGCTCTCATTTTAGAAGACGATGCTATTTTATGTGAAAATTTTTTAGATAAATTTTCACATTATATTGATCAATTACCCGACAATTTTGATATGTTGTTTATAGGAAATGGAGGTTATTTAAATATTCCTTCTCATAAAATTTTGGAAGGAAAATTTGTTTATTACAAAAGTAATATAGTTGAGGATTGGGCTATTATGGGCGCCGCTAAACCAACAGATAGTTATATAGTTAGTAAAAAGTGTGCCAAAAAAATTTGTAACTTTGTAAAAGATTTGGAAAATCATGTTTCAAAACCAATCGATTGGTGGTTAACAGATTTATTTCAAGAGTTAAATTTAAATGTTTATTGGGGAGAACCTACTCTTGTGACTCAAGGAACCCAAATTGGTTTGTTTTCATCAAGTCATCAATACTAATTATTAGATTTAAAAAATTTTTTATTTGGTTAGAAATAAAAAATGCCTCCAAACATTTCTCTTCAAGGATTTCCATCCTGTATAGAATCAAAATTAGCTAAATATACTTCTAGAAATTCTCCTCCTTTTCCTGCAAACGAATGTCCCGTTGGTTTAATTTTACAAGGAAAAGATGGATTATATATTACCTCTGCTGATTCGAAAGGAACTAATCGATGGATAAAGCATAAAGGGGACCAACCGGTAAAGGTTGTTCAAAAAGTTGCTCAATTACCCAAAGTTGTTGAAAACCACGTTACGTTTAGACAACCTCAAAAAATTCAACAAAAAGTTACTCAAACCAACATCTCTTTACAAGGAAAATCCTGTATTGAATCAAAATTAGCCAAATATACCTCTAGAAATTCTCCACCTTTTCCAGCCAATGATTGTCCCGTTGGTTTAATATTAGAAGGTAAAGATGGATTTTATATTACTTCTGCTGATTCGAAAGGAACCAATCGATGGATAAAATATAAAGGAGACCAACCGGTAAAGGTTGTCAAAAAAGTTCAAATGCCAAAAAAAATGATTAAACAACTGGTAGAGCAAAAACAAGTGGTCTTACCACAAGCTAAAAGACAACCAATAGATTTACAACAAGAAATTACAATTGGTCAATGGAAACCAGAATCAGGTATTATGAAATATAAAGAAATTAGACCTCGTCAAGTACAAGCAAACCCTGTAAAGAATTTAAAACCTTTTATTGGATATTATGTATCTCAAAAGTTTGATGGGTGGCAAGTTACCTGGAACGGAACAACTAAAAAATTGACAAGTCATACTGGTTCAATTGAATTTGATGCTCCTGAATGGTGGCTTAAATTTTTACCAACTAATGTAAATTTAGCTGGAGAATTAATTATTCCTGGAAAACAAGCAGCAAAAGTTTCTGGATTACGTCATAAATCTAATGAAGATTGGGCAACTGCTTTATTCATGGTTTTTGACATTTTAGGAACTGTCAATGTTCCCTTTGAAAAACGAACCAAAAAATTGGAACAAATTGTAAGAAAATCTTGTCAAGGAGATCCTAAATGCCCTCTTCGTTATGTTGAACAAAATAAATTAAATACGGTGGAGGAAATTTTTGATTTTTATAAAAAAGTTGTATATGATCGAGCCGGTCAAGGAATTGTCATGACAAAGCCTCAATCGTTTTATTTGCCTGGAGGTAAACGATCTGGGGAAAGAGTAAAACTAAAAAGGAGAGAAGACACGGAAGGTACAGTAGTTGGTTACAATGACGATGAAAATAGACTTTCGAGTTTGTTGGTGCGAATGGACAATGGAGTTGTTTTTAACTTGGGTATTGGATTTAGTTTTGATGAAAGAGCTCGATACAAAGAGTTATTTCCAATTGGCACTCTTGTAAAATTTTCTTACAGAGAGTTAACCGATGGAGGAAAACCAAAACAAGCTAGATTTGTTGAACACAGGCTTGATTTAGTGTAAAAAATGATGTTTTTTTATTTTTTCAGCTGAAAAAGTAACTTTCAACTTCAAGACTCCAAGAAACAAGACATTAACCAATCCTAATTTAAAAAACCAGACTTTTTAAAAAAACAACAGGAAACAATCATGAGCAACCAATCGAATAACGATAACAACAACAACAACGCTCCAATGGACGTTCAGGACAACAACAACGCTCCTATGGACGTTCAGGACAACAACAACGCTCCAATGGACGTTCAGGACAACAACAACGCTCCAATGGACGTTCAGGACAACAACAACGCTCCAATGGACGTTCAAGCAGAGGATCACCAGGCTCCCACAAGCTTTGAGCTCGACATTGTGATTGACAAGAGCGGTAGTATGCATGGACAGCGAGACAAGGTCGTGACTGGATATAACGAGTTTATACAGGAACAAAAAAAGAAGCTTCAAGCTGGAACCGACTGTTCCGTCAGCCTGTCTTTTTTCAGTAGCGACTTGGAGACCATCTACGAAGACAGGGTCCTGGGAGAAGTGGAGGAAATTAAGCTAGAGGACTACAACCCCTCGGGAATGACTGCGCTCAATGATGCCTTTGCAGACCGCCTTCAAAAGATCAAGGCCAAGGGGGTCGTGCCTGGAAAGAAAAGAGTTCTGTTGGTGATTACCGATGGAGAAGAGAATTCGAGCTCGACGACTTCAGGAGCACTTGGAGTTCTGCTTGGGGAAACAAAGGAAATGGTAGAAATAGTCTATATGGGGAGTAACCAAGACGCCATTCTCAACGGACAGCACTATGGAGCGAGAGCCGAAGGGAGTCTGCTGTACGCAGATCATTCTCTTACACAGGCAATGAGAGGAACTAGTGGAGCCGTAGGAAGGATCCTTTCAGGTGAAACGAGTACAGTGGAGTATACAAGAGCAGAGAGAGAAATTTCTACAGGGACTACGCTGGATATGGGGCGTAGAGGCTTTCATAGAGTAGGCAGAGCCATCCAAAGAGGAGGAAATATCTTGAGGGCGATGACTCGAGACTATGTAGGAATAGGCGGTGGAGGAGGCGGTGGCGGTGGCGGTGGAGGAGACACTACGGATGTATTGGCAGTGGAGGAAGGTGCGGAGGCGGTGGAGGTAGATGAAACCGAGCTTTTGCTTCCTGGCTCTTCTCTCCCGAATTTTTAAGTAGAAATGAGTTCGTCTTCTATGTTTTTTAATTGTGTAAGAATATCTCTTATTTGTTGACGTTTTTGTTCAAACTTTTCCACTCTTTGGGCAGTTAACTTGGCAATTTTTTCCTCATCATTTGTTTCATTTTTTATCCAATTAGACAATAAATTTATATCACTAGCTTTCCAATCCCATGTTGGATTTGAAACACTAATGTTTTGAGAAAGTAAGGAATTTTGAATATCAGCAAGTTGACGAGCCAATTTAATTTGTTCATGTGTTCTTTGTGACTGGTGTGGAAATAAATTCCAAAGCCTGTCAAAGCTTTCAGTAGATACTGACACAGGTTTACTTTTACCATGATTACCTGCTTGAGAAATTTCTCCAGAACTATAACAAAAATTTTGCTGACATACCGCACAAGTCATAAAATTACATCCATCTTTTTTTTCAATAGGTTGGTTACATTTTGGACAATGAGGTAACGCTTTTTTCCATTCAACGCTTGCTAATTCTTCTTCCTTACAATTGTGACCAGTTTCATGTCTAGTTTCACAATCCGCACAAAATTTTGTTTCACAAGTAGAGCATGACCATTGCTTATCAAGTGTCATGACTCCTCGGCAAAAAAGTCGAAAGCATCGTTTAGAAGCCAGTGAATGAACTTGTTGTTCAATAGACTCTTGATTACTTTTGGCAATCCGTTTTAGTTCGGATGAATACATAATATTTACTGCTCTTTGAATTGATAAAGGAAAAGAATCAGCAAGATTTTTTCGTCTTTCTTCCACAATTTGTAAAAACATTTCTTTTTTTTTATTTTTAAACTTTGCTTGCTCTTCCAAACTAGGATCTTTTAATAATCCACGAAATAACGCCAAATCATAGCTGGTTCCAGGGCATTCGCTTCTTAAATAAAGGCAGTTACAATTTGGAGATACACAACGTGGAATGTTTTGTTCTCTAAGACACATTTCCACAAATCTTTCCAAGCACTCTTTACAAATTAGGTCCTTACACTGTAAATTAGAACATTTTTTCAAAGATTTGGATTCAATCATACAAATAATACAAGACATTTTTACTAATTTCAATTTAAAAGTCAACCGGTTTCAGTTTTTAAAAAAGTTGATTAGGATTCTTTTTATTTTTTCTAGATAAAATGATTACAGATTTTCAAAAAGATATTATTAATGAATGTATATCCAAAGGTTCTGGAGGAATGTCTTTACCTATGGGGACAGGAAAAACAATTATTGCATTGACTGTAGCTTTACAACAATCTCCAGATGAACCAATTATTGTCATTGCTTCAAAAACTCTGTTACATTCTTGGGAAAATGAGATTAAAAAATTTTTTGGCGAAACATTGAAATATCAAATCTTACATAAAGAAAGATTGTCAACTATTGAAACATGGAATATGGATTCTACTATAAGAATTGTCTTGACAACATCTGAAGTTTTATCCAAATATTACAAAAGACATAATATTCAAGAGCGTTTTGTCTTACAAATAGATAATGAATATATTGGATATACTAATGTTTACCAACAACCGACAAACCCTTTTTTAAGTTCAAGTGTAGTTCAACACGGTCCTGGAGTTGTATATACCAAACGATGGGGCTGTTTAATTGTAGACGAAGCTCATGGATACTGTAATATTCAAGTGGATAAGTGTCGTAGTATTGCTTCCATTTGTGCTAAAAATCGTTGGTTGCTTTCAGGAACATTATTTTCAGAACCGAATCCAAATAATATCTTGGGATTTTTGACTCTAACAAATTATCCTAATGCTCCTAACAATATTGTAAGTATGTTTAGTATGATGAGAACAAGTTTTCAAGGCTTAAAATCATCGTTGGTAATTAGAAATACAACAGGTTTTGAAAAACCAACCTATAAAATAAATCATCAACTAGTTCAACAACCATTATATGAAGAGGAAATTATCATTTATGAAATGATCAAACGCGTTCTTCAAAGAATCAATATGTATATGAGAAATGCAGTTGATTATGAAGGCAGACGGAGATATGCTTCTTATTTACTTGCCATGATTACCTATTTACGCCAAATTTTAATTGCTCCTATTATTGTATTAGCATCAGTAGCAGTTGATACTTGTAAATTTAGGGACGCTTCACAACTATCAACAATTATAATGAGCGAGTTAAAAAATGCAGGACTTTCAATGTGGTTAGATTCCCCCAGAGCTTTGTGTTCTTCGCGAATTCAATCCATTTTGGATAAAATTCAAGAATACGAAACAAGAGAACCTAGAATTATTATTTTTTCTGCATTTAGAACTTCATTAAAGTTACTCAATACATTGGTGGAAGAAAGTTTCCCCAACGTTTGGAAAAGTTTTACTTTAGAAAGTTCACATACCATTCCCAAAAAATCAAAAATTTTGCAAGAATTTGGAAAATGCGAAAAAGGAATTTTATATCTAACTTATAAAACTGGCTCAGAAGGACTCAATCTTCAACATACGAATACTGTTTTCTTAATGGATGCTTTATGGAATGCTTCTTCTGGAGAACAAGCCATAGCAAGAGTTGCCCGTCGTGGTCAATTATCTCAAACGGTAAATATAGTAACTTTTATTTCTAATACAGGAATTGAAAAAGCCATGCTGGAAAAACATATTAATAAGATCGAAATAGCTGAAGAACTAATGAATGGGCCCATTAAAAAACAATATCATACAATGAAAGTCAATGATATTATAAAAATGGTTTTGAAAGATGACACGACAAATTTGTATCATCAAATTCAAAATAAAATTAAAAGTGATTAAATTTTATAGATGTATTGGATCAAATAAAAAATGTATAAACTTTTTTTATTGTTGATGCTTTTAAAAATAATTTATGCAATCAATACAATGTTCAATTGGAATTTACCAATTCTTTCAAGAAATTATACAAATTTTATTGAATTACAAAGTGCTTGTTCTAACGGACAACAATCCTCCAAATATGCATTTTCTTGTCCTCATATGATGCTTTTTAGTGATGACATGATTATGGCAAGTAAATTGGACGGTTTAGAGGAAAATTTTTTATATGCTGTTGCTGGATCGTCAACAGATAGAGATTGTGGTGTATGTTATCAAGTTCAATTATTAGATGCAGAAAGAGAATGGAAACCCAATTTTAAACAACTCGTAGTTCAAATTTATAATAGCGGTTATGATGTCATGTCTGGACAATTGGATATTTATATGGGTGCTGGAGGTTTTGGTTATTTTGATGCCTGTAACGCCGATTGTTTTACAAAGTATTGTCAAGGAGGTCCTTGCCACGATTCTTTTTATCAAGGTTCCTTTGAAAATTGGAATCAAGCTCAATATGATGATCCTAATATTTGTTATAGTGGTGGTATAAAATGGCTCGATCAAAAAGATCGCATTGAATTACAAAATTTGTGTCAAGGTTTAGTAGCTAACCAAAATACTCTAAAAGATCGTATTACTATAGATAGTTGTTTTCGATCAAATGTAGAACTGCTTCATCAAAATTTTGTGAGCACTAATTATATTCGAGTAAAATGTCCAGAAAATTTAACAAAAGTGACAGGTCTTGTGCGACAAGATGATGAAAATTATCCTGTTGCTCATATAAATAATAATTTGGAAAATCATTGTATAGGAAATCGAACACAAGGTCATTATTGTGTAACGACGATGCAAGATTGTTGTAAACCATCATGTTCTTGGTCTAATAAAGGATATCCTGATTCAATTTGGAATCGAATTGATAGTTGTTCTAAAGATGGAATAATTTTGGGAAAATAAAAATTGAATTTCTTTTTGGTTTTGAAATTTTAATAATTAAATGTCTCTTATTATTAATCATCCTCCTCAAGAAAAATTTACAGGAGATCCTCCTCCAACTTATTTTCCATTTAAATATCCTCTAGATCATTTCCAATTATTTGGTTGTCAAGCCATTGAAAAAAATGAAAATTTGCTGGTTACGGCACATACGGGTAGTGGTAAAACAGTTCTTGCGCTTTATGCTATTGCCCGTTGTTTAGCAAAAAATCAACGAGTTATTTATATTAGTCCTATAAAAACTCTTTCGAATCAAAAATACAAGGAATTTGGAGATAATTTTGACAGTATTGGTATTTTAACTGGAGATATTAAAATTAATCCTGATGCTCAATGCTTAATTATGACGGCTGAAATTTTGAGAAATTTTTTAACCAGTCATAAAACTCCTTCTTATTTTTCGTTAGAAAATGTAACTTGTGTAGTTCTCGATGAAGTTCATTTTATTAATAATCAAGATCGAGGACGAGTTTGGGAAGAAATTATTCTATATTTAGATTCAAAAATTCAACTAGTGATGCTTTCTGCTACATTATCTCAGCCTTTACTTTTTGTAGAATGGATTGCAAAACTAAAAAATATTCCTTGTCATTTGGTAGGAACCGTGAAAAGACCTGTTCCGCTGTGTCATTATATTTATTGGGAAAATGAATTACATTGCTATTTGAAAGAGGAAAATTGGAAACCAAATGTTTGGTCAACGACAGTAGCAAGAATTGAAAAATATTATAAACACAATAGATTTTCTAGTGCTTTATTTCAAGAATGTTTATCGTTTCTTGAAAATCGAGACCTTTTACCTGCTACCGTATTTTTACTTAATCGAGATCATGTAGAAAAGCAAGCTCTTGCTTTGTATACGTTTCAAAAGGATTTTGAAAAAGTGGCCAAAATTGAAGCCATTTGGAACAAGTATTTACACAAGTATAACGAGTATTATCAATACACAGCCCAATGGAACATGGTCAAAAGTTTAGTTCTAAAAGGTATAGGAATTCATCATTCTGGAATGATTCCTTTATTGAAAGAAATTGTAGAAATTTTGTATACAGAAGGATTACTACCCGTTTTGTTAGCTACAGAGACATTTGCTTTAGGAGTTAATGCACCGACCAAAACAACAGTATTTACCAATTTACAAAAGTTTGATGGAATTCAAAAACGTAATTTATATTCTGAAGAATACAATCAAATGGCAGGTAGAGCAGGTCGTCGTGGATTGGATCCAGCGGGAACAATTGTTATATTACCGCATCGTGAGATGATCTCAGAGACAATGTTAAACAAGGTAGTTATGGCTCCTCCTAAAACGATCCAAAGTCGGCTGTCTATTGATTATTCAGTGGCTATGAATAGTTCTAGAATCAATGATACATTATTTTTTAAGCAGGAAAATGGTCTTGTCAAAAGTCTTGAACAGGAAAAAGGTGCCATGAAAATGATGAATATTGATTCACAAAAAGTGGAAAATTTTTATCCATTGGTGAAAGAAATTTTAGAATTGGAACAAAAATTAGTTCCAGATGGATATATTCGTTTGGATAAAAAGATTGAAAAAAAATACAAGAAAAGAATTATGGAATTGTCTCGTCAAATTCCTGAAAATGAATATAAGCTATTAGTTCAGTTTTTTCATCAAGAACAAAACTCGAATAAACTAGAGGAAGAAATAAAATTTTCTCAAGAACGTTGGGATATTCAATTGAAACTCATTCATCAATTTCTTTTGGATCATTCTTTTTTACTTTCCATAAATCCGTTGACTTATACACAAAAAGGAACAATCATGGGTGAAATTCACGATGGTAATGCTCTTTTAATGGCTGAAATTTTGGATTGCGGGCTTTTAGATAATCTAGAACCTGATGTATTGGTAGGAATTTTATCTATTTTTGTTGCAGATCCAGAACGAGAAAAAATACTACTGGCCGATATGGATTTGACTAGTCAAGAAAAGTTTATTTTTGATAAAATTCAGCAATTAATTGAAAAAGGTCATTCTAATGAATTACAATTTATTCAAAATTTGCCTTTTCAATTTGCCAATAATTGGGAAATATCTAAAACAATGTATATTGTTGTAAAAGATTGGTTTAACGGGAAAAGTTGGATTGATATTCAAACATATTATGGAGACTTTGAAGGAAATTTTATAAAAAACATTTTACGATTGTCGAATTATATACAAACTATCTTGAATATAGCCATTATGATTAATAATGTTTCATTACAACAAAAATTGGCAAATTTTCAAGAAAAACTTGTTCGAGATATTGTCATGAATGATTCACTTTACATCAAAGCTTAATGAATTTAAATAGTATTGATGAATAACTTTATCTATCCAATATACAAATTTTGTATGGTCTATAGGAGCTTCATAACACATTTCAATATCTTTAAAATTATGAGTCGTGTGTTTTAAAAATTTTTTTATTCTTCGTAACGTTGCCGGATAGACTAGCAAGTCATATTCACTTTTTGTATATTCTTTGGATTTTGTAATGATAATGGTGAATTTTTTGACATGATTGATTAAAAAATGATTATTTAGTTGTAATGATTTTTGTTTTGCGTTCGAGTCTCTTAGTAACAACGGAATTGTTATTTTAAAATTTACATTTGGATTAAAATATTTAAAATAAGAGTGCACTGTATTTTTAAATTTTTGATTTACTGATCTCATCTTTAAAATGTATTTTAAATTACCAATATATTCAAAAATTTCAAATAATAAATTTTCACTTAATTTGTGAATTAAACTCATGTTTTTTTAAAAAAAGTGATTTTTTAAATTTTTTTCTTACAAAAAGGTAACTTTCAACATCAAGACCCCCAAGAAATTAACCAAACCAGATTATCAAAAACCAGATTATCAAAAACCAACAGGACCCAAGCCAATGTCTGAACCAGAAATCGTATGCTGTATCTGCACCGACGCCGTCGTGATTCCCGTCAAGATTACCGCATTTCGTTGCCGAAAAGAGCCAGGAGGACCCTCATGCGACGCCGTTAACCGAGTCTGCCTCTTGTGTGCTCGACAGTTGTTGAGCCTCAATGTTCCCGCCAATTCGCGTCCAACGCAAGTCAAATGCTTGTTCTGCCCTGCTACTTGCAACCCAAGGTCTCTCAAAGCTGAAAACGCCTACGAAAAGGACTTTATGCTCATGTCCCTGATGAAACGAACGGACTACTCCTGTCCTCGACACACCGACGGATGCACTGTCAAGGGCACGCAGAACGATCTTCATCGCCATCTTCGAGACGAATGCCAATACCGTATTACAATTTGCGACTGCTCCGCCTCGATTCGGCCTTGTGACTCTGCTGAGCATATCAAGGTTTGCCCTCTCTACAAGTCCTGCGAGGTATGCCATGAATACCATCGCTCCCAGACCCTGATACAGCATCTACAAACGGCGCACAACAAGGACAAGTGCGGGCAGTGCCTTCAGCTGGTAGACTGCGACAAAACTGCCCAGCACGCTCAACAAGAGTGTCCAGAACGATTTGTCATGTGTGATGTATGCCATGACGACGTTCCAATCAAAGGACTACGGGCACATCTTTTGAACCATTCCGACAAGGCCACTCAAGACATTCAAATGCTTGTTCGTCAGCTTCATGCCTCCAACGAGTATTTAGCCATAACGGCTCAAGCCCTTTTGAAAGTTCCTGCCGAACTCACGTCCTCGGGCTCTTTCTCTAGTTCTGCTGGAGGCGGTGGCGGAGGTGGCGGAGGTGGCGGAGGTGGCGGTGGTGGCGGAGGTGGCGGAGGTGGCGGAGCTGGCGGCGGTGGTGGAGCTGGCGGCGGTGGTGGAGCTGGAGGTGTAGGTAGAGGTAGAGGTGGAAATAGAGGTGGACGTGGAGGTGGAGGCGGAGGTGGCGCAGGTGACTATGACTACATTTATGCAGGTGACTATGGATATGACTACCCTTGGAATGCAGACTTGTTTGAGCGGGCGGTAAATAGAATGTAAATATTTTTAATTCCAATAAAAAATTAAAAAATTGAATTAAAGTTTTGGTTTTTAGATTCAAACAAAAAAGGATGAACCCAGATTCTATATTTTATCAGTTGGATATTGAAATTCAAAATGACATGCTGAGTAAAGTGCCCGATAATTGTAATGACACTAATATTTATTATGAAGCTTTCATCCAATATTTGACATCTCGATCTCATCTTAATAAAACTTTTGATAATTTTGCTTATAGGTTGTCTATTGAACAACATCATTCTAAAACTTGTGAATCGTTTGTAGACACGATGCATAAGCTTCAAAAAAATAAGGATGTCACTGGACGTATGAAACCTTTGCTTCAACAGGAATTTTATTCTTTTATTTTGGAAAATGCTGAACAAATTGAAAAAGTTTATCAAGAAGTACAAAAATCGTCGATTGAATTTCCAATGACTTTTTTTGGTTGGAAAACTTTATATCGTTCCTACCTAATTCAAACGCACGAAGGAATTGCAGAGCGTCTTGATCATTTATGGTTTAGAATTGCCTTGTTTTTACACACTAGTAATTTTGAAAAAGTCAAGCAAACGTTTGGGATGTTACGTTCAGGAGAGGGCATTCATGCTACCCCAACCTTGTTTCATGCGGGGATGGTTCATGCACAAATGGCGTCATGTTTTTTGATCGGTACTGAAGACTCTGTGCAAGGCATTTTTAAAACGATATCTGACGCTGCCATTATTTCAAAATACGCGGGTGGTATTGGAATTCATATCAGTAATATTAGAGCCAAAAAATCATACATTTATGGCACCAATGGATATAGTAATGGAATTATGCCCATGTTACGAGTTTATAATGATACCAGTCGTTACATTGATCAATGTTTTGATGCCCAAACTCGCATTGTAACCTCCAGAGGGCTTATTCCTATTAGTGAAATTAAACCATTGGAAGATTCCGTTTTGACCAAGGATGGAGAGTTCCACAAAGTTCAAAAGAAACTTGTTCATGTGGTTGAGAAAGATATTGTTCGTGTTTTGGTTCAAACCCCTTGGAAAGAAAAAGTCAAGACTATAATGACAAGCGGACATGATATGTATTGGTTTGATCCTGTGAGTCAACAAAAATTATTTGTTCCAATTGGGAAAGCTAGTTTTGGATTTCAACCTGTATACGTGCAACCTAAAAGTTTATCAGTAGCCTTTTATGAGGAAGAGTGCTTTGTTCTGGGTTATTTGTATGCAAATTTATCATATACTAGTCCAATGAAATGGAAACTATCGCCTCCTAATGATGCCACTTTAATTGAACGAGTTACCAATTTTCTTGAACGATACTATCCAAAATGTTTTTCTCTAGAACCACGTCCAGGGAATCAAGAAAAAATAAACATTGTCATTGATTTGAAAAAATTTGAAAGCACCGTTCCATCGTTGATTGATTGGCATTCCTTGACTCCAGGAGATTTTCCCATGGAACTAGCCTTGGGTCCCCTTCCAAAAATTGAAAAGTTTTTACAAGGCTACCAGTATTGCAAGACAGAACTAGATAAAGAAAGTCCAAAAGTGCAATTTCTAAAGTATCGACTTGGTATTTTTGAAAACAATGCTAAAATTTTAGGAATGGAAACAAAAGAAGAAAACAAGACGTTACTTTATGATTTGGAAGTGGATAAGGAACATAATTACCAAACAGTTCTTGGACTTGCTCATAATGGTGGCGGAAAACGTAAAGGAGCATTTGCCATGTATATTGAACCTTGGCACTCGGATATCTATGATTTTATAATGGCACGTCGTAATACGGGTAATGAAGAGGAAAGAGCACGAGATTTGTTTTTTGGTTTGTGGGTTCCCGATGAATTTATGCGAAGGGTAGAGAGTGATGATGATTGGTATCTCATGTCTGAAAATTTGTCACCAGGCTTGTCCAAAGTTTGGGGTAAAAAGTTTGACGATCTTTATAACTCTTACATTACGCAAGGAAAATATACAGAAAAAGTCAAAGCTCGTGAATTATGGTATGAAATTCTAAAGTCCCAGATTGAGACAGGTACGCCTTATATTCTTTATAAAGACACCTGTAATCGTTGTAGTAATCAACAAAATTTGGGAACCATTCGTAGTAGTAATTTGTGTTGTGAAATTATTGAATACAGTGATTCTAAAGAGTATGCTGTATGTAATTTGGCTTCTATTTGTTTGTCCTCTTGCTTACAACAAAAAGAAATATCAGATATTACATTTTGGGTTTTTGGAAAAGAAGGATGTTTTTTCTGTGATTTACTAAAAAGTTTATTCAACAAGAAAAATGTCAGTTATACTTACATTACAAATAAGGAACATTTGTCTAGTTTTGAATCCCAACGATTAGTAGGAAAAACCAGCTATCCAATTGTTTATCAAGGAAACACCCATATTGGAGGTTTCAAAGAAACATGGGAAATTTATTTACGACCAGACTTTGATTTTGAAAAGCTGGGAAAAATTGTGGGAACGCTAGTCGAGAATCTAAATATTATTATTGATAAAAATGCATATCCTTTGGAAGAATGTCGTCGTAGTAACTTTAAAAATCGTCCCATTGGTATTGGAGTTCAAGGACTTGCCGATGTTTTCATGGCAATGCTTGAACCTTATGATTCCGAGTTTTCAAGAAATTTGAATCGTCGTATTTTCGAAACCATGTATTATTATGCTCTTAAAAAATCCCATGAATTGGCAATGCTTTACGGTCCCTATGATAGTTTTGAAGGTAGTCCTTTGTCAAGAGGAAAGTTCCATTACGAGTTTATGAGCGTTTTTGATCAAACAAAGCATTTAACTTGTGGATACAATTGGGAATTACTTAGAAGCAACATTGTAAGAGATGGAACTCGTAACTCTTTATTGTTGGCTCCTATGCCTACAGCAAGCACTTCTCAAATTATGGGAAATACAGAATCTTTTGAGCCGTTGACTAGTAATTTTTATGTTCGTAGAACTTTGGCGGGGGAGTTTTATGTAATGAATAAACATCTAAGATACATCCTGGAGTGTGCAAATGCTTGGAAAGAACATAATATTCAAGTTCTTATTTTAGACAAGGGGAGTATTTTAAATATGGATATTCCTAAAAGTATCAAGGATGTTTTCAAAACGGTTTGGGAAATTCCTCAAAAACATTTGATTGAAATGGCAGCGGATCGTCAAATGTTTATTGATCAAAGTCAAAGTTTTAATATTTACATGTCCAAAGGGGATCTTGCTACTCTCACCAAGATTCATTTCTACGGTTGGAAAAAAGAACTAAAGACTGGATCTTATTATTTACGAACTCGTGCAGCTATTTCGTCACAAAATTTTAGTATGGACCCAGAAAAGGAGGCTTGTACTTCATGCTCGGCATAATGTGTTTTTTTCAATAAAATTCTAATTAAAAATTTAATTAAAATTTAAGCCAAGTGCATGATAGGACCTGCTCCCATTTGATGCATGGTTGTATTTCCTAACACTACATCGTAATCAACGGTTCCTCTAAAAGCTCCAATACTGTAAGGATATTCATTATTCAAGACATAATGATAAATATTGGTCATTTTTCCTTCCCACATTACTTCAGAAGTCAAGCCGTGACATTCATCTAATTGATCATTCGTAATTATATTACCATCCTTGTCGTAAGGTCCATAAATTCCGTATCCATCTAATGCATAACCAAGCAATGGAGAAGGACCTTTCTCTTTCTTGCAAAGGAGACATTTCCAAGAAAATGCATGTAAATGATATTGTTCACTATAAGGATGTCCAAAGCACTCATCCAAAGGTAAAATAGAAATAGGATTATACCAGGTATTATTTGAAGCATCAGCTATTTCTGCATGCCAAACTGTTCCGGTAAGGGTCACTCCTAAAATTAAGTAATTAATGGGTTGAGGTGTTTCATTATATTTTGGATGTTTAGGAATTTTAAGATCAAGGACATAGGGGCTTACTCCAATTGCAGCAGCACTACTATAGTCTGATCCTGGAACTCCAGTCTTTGGATCATGACCACCTGGAGCGGCAGCATACCATTTGTAAGCTCTAGTTCCTGGTTTCACCGGAAACATTCCCATGGGTGTAGTTGGTAAACCATTGCCCTTAAAATATCGATAATTTTCATCTTCAGTTATACAAAACATGCTACCTTCTGGATCATAATAATTTGCACATACACTGCCATTGACAAATGGTATTTTTGAAATTATAATCGTATTAGTTTCTTGATCTACCCAAGGTCTGTCACTTGTTTTTAATTTTGTATCCGGTCCTAAAATAGCTTTAAAAAAATCTCCTAAATAAATCCCATTTTTTTGAGGAATAAACGGGTCAAGATTAGGAGGAGAATTTTTCAATACTGTAATTTGATTTTCATCGTCTGTACAATTACATGCACTTTTACATCCGTTGGAATTTAAAATTTTATTACTATAGAGCAAAACAAAGTCGGAAAAGGCTCCCATTTACTATTGTTATTTTTTTTAATTGTGTAAAAAAATTAAAAATCATGCATTGAACCACCAAGTAAAAAATGTCTAGCAAGTCTTGAAGGGTGGTTTATTTTTTCTATTAATTCTTTCATACAAGATTTCCAATAAAATTTTAAAACACTAAATTTTAAATTTTTTAAAAATGGATATTGAATTTGACTGAGTAATTTTAAAATCATTTTGATTTCGTAAATTTCTATTCGATAAGAATAATTGTCTTTTTTTCCATCGATAATTTTAGTAGCACTATAAAAATTATTTTTTTTATCAACTGGATTCCATGGGTAAAAAAATAAAGACATAACTTTTGGATCGACATTTTTTCTAGTAATTATAAAAGCCCAGGAATTTTTATTTAAATGGCATGAGAAATCTTGAGATTTATTAAAATAGTCAAATGCGTAAAGAGCTATTTCAGTCCATATTTCCATTTTTGTTGACAGAGTTTAGCTTTTTTGAAATGTATTCATTTTTTAGTTTGATGTAATTGGATTCATATGTAATGTAATTTCTTGATCAAGAAATTGTATTTTTACTGTAGATAGTATTTGATGAATTTCATTGATGGTCATGCTTAAAATTTTTTCATATATTTTTGCCTCTATACTATCAGGAACAAAAGAAAGATTTAAATCTTTATTTTGAAGAATCTTGAAAACTAATTGCTTAATATCATCTGACGAGATTTTTTCTGGACTTGATTCTTTTTTGGAAGAAAATAGATTTCCCATTTCTATCAATAGGTTTTTTTATATTTTTTAATTATAGAAATGGTTTTTAAAAAACGTGTTTGCGTTTCAGGATATTTTTCTCCTGTTCATGTTGGTCACTTGGAATATTTACAAAAAGCCAAAGATATTGCTGGTCCAGATGGAGATTTAGTTGTTATTGTAAATAATGATGATCAAGAAATTCTTAAAAAAGGAAAAGTTTTTATGAAAGGAGTAGAACGTATAAAAATAATGCAAGCCTTGAGAATGGTAGATGAAGTTCATTTATCAATTGATCAAGACCGAACAGTTTGTCAAACTATTGCATCGATTCAACCACCTATTACCCACTTTTGTAATGGGGGTGATCAAAACAATAATAGTATACCGGAAACAGGAATTTGTAATGAATTAGGAATTGAATTAGTAGATGGACTCGGGGATAAAATTCAATCTTCGTCTTGGTTGACTGGATTGAAAGCGGTTAACTAGTTAAGGCACTTTTATTTTTTTTTTTGTAGGAAATTTGCCATATTAGATTTAGCATCATTGAACCGTTTTATTCTTTGTGCTTTTTGCTGAGGAGTTTGTTGTTTAGCAGTTGGTGTAGGTCCTGTAGCAGGTGGTGTAGCAGGTGGTGCTGTAGCAGGTGGTGCTGTAGCAGGTGGTGCTGTAGCAGGTGGTGCTGGATCAGCAGGTTGTGCTACTGGAGCAGTTGGTGTAGGAGCTGGAGTAGGTGAAGGTGTAGGAGCTGGTAAAGCAAGTGATGATTGAATTTTTTTCTTTTGTAAGTATTGTTTAAGTAAATCATTAGCAGAATTAATTTGAGCTGCTTGAGCTGTTCGTTTGATCTTTTGTTGTTGAGTTATTCCAACTTGGTCAGGATTTGATGTTTTTCTTTTAGCTTTCCATTTTTGTTCCAAGTTACTTTGATTTAATTGTTGTAATTTGATCACTTGATCCCCAAACAACTTTTTAAGAGCTTGTTGTTGTTTTTGGGTTGATATAGTGGAATTTGGTGTAGAAATAATTTCTAATTGAGCCGGTTTTGGTTGAAATTTTGTTTGTAACTGTTTTATTGCTCGTTTAATAGCCTCTAACTCTTTCTTTTGTAAAGACTTTTTTATTTCACCTTGAGTTACATCTCCTTGAATAATCTTGGCTTTATTAAGCTCCTTTTTAAGCTGTTGAATAGCACTTTGGGCTTCTTGAATACTTTTAGCTTGACTAGCTTTTTTAAGTAAAGCTTGTAAAGTTTTAGACGCAACTTGCCTATTCATAAGATTTTTTATTCTTTGTTTAAGGTTGGCATTGGTCACAGCGGAAGCAGCTTTATTGTAAAGCGATGTTAACTTTCCTCCCAAAAATGCACCGGTTGATTTTAATTTATCGGTAAAGGCCATAATTGCTTCAGATCCTCCATCTTTATAACGATAATAATTTAATACCAAGTCTATTTCCCAAGGTTCTGGTAATTTTTTATTAATAATTCTATTTATTTCTTTTTCATCTACGACTTGATTTTTTTTGTATTGATCAATTTTATTTTTAAAAGCTGGAGACTCTGTAAGACTTTTTTTGGCCTTATTGGCTTTTACATTGTTTCCAATTTTTTGTTCTCCAATTACTTTATTATAATTTTCAATTATACTCAAAATTTCTTTTACATTTGTTTTTCCATTTACTAATTCACTAATTTTTTCATCAAATTTAGTTTGAAATGTCTTGTCTTGTCTATTCAAGACTTTATATTTTTCAAATAATAAAAACAAATTCTCCAAATAATTAATTTCGTTGGGGTCTTCAGTTTTGTCCGGTTTAAGTTGCTCTAATTGTTTTAAAATTTTTTGAGTTTGTTTTGCTTTCTTGTCATCTGCAATAAGAGGAGGTTCTTGAATTTTTGAAGCTCCTGCTAATTCAGGAGCCCCTGGTGATGAAGGTTTATTACCCATTTTTTATCATTAAGAAAATAATAAATTCCATTCTAAAAATTTAAAATCTTTCATCAAAAAAACGTCTCCATATTTTAGTTCTAGTCCGTCCATAAATTTACAATCTATTTCGTTTCGTGTCATTAAACTATAAATCATTTTTATAATTCTTCCATGAGTTACCAAGACAATATTTTTCTCCTTTAGCATTTTTAAATCATTTATAAATCCATTCAAGTTTTGACCATATGAGGAATCAAATTCCACCACTTTATTTTTAATTCTAATGTCAATTATAATTTCTGGATGGTTATCACAATAATTTTTAATAATTTCTGCGGTTTCTATAGTTCTAATAGTTGGACTTGTATAAATTTTTGTAACATCTTTGGGTAATTTTTTACAAGCCTCAACAATTTGATCACGACCTAACGTAGATAACATTACATCTTTATTAGGTTTTACATTGTTTATAGTTTCTAAACCACAAGCATCCGTAATTCCGTGACGAACTAAATACACATTCATTTTAATTAATGTAAAATGAATAGTTTAAATTAGTAATAGTTTTTTTATAAATTACGAGTAAAGATCATCTTCTTGTTCTTCATTAACTGTTTGAGTGGTTGCCCCGTTATTAGAACCTGGAAATCTAAAATCCGCAATAGAACCCGTTCCTGTATACGCAACTCTAGATGCCTGAAGAGTTCTGGCAAAAGATGAATATTGAGCCAAATCCTTGTCACTAACACTACGACGAGCATTTCGAACTGCATCCTCAAAATGTTTGGGCAAAATTTGGCTCAGCTCTTCTGGGATTTCGGCGACATCCCCTAATTCTGTCTTGAGCTTTTCTTTTTCAATATCGTCTTTAATTGCTAATTTCGCAGCTCTTTGACAAATTTCAGTCAAGTCTGCTCCTGTAAACTTGTCTGTAGACTCGGCAATAAAACGTAAATCTACATTTTTATCCACAGGAGACTTGGCCAATGTAGCCTTGAGAACTCCAAGACGCGCATCGACATCAGGCATAGGAATATAAATTAATTGATCCAAACGTCCTGGACGCATCAATGCAGGATCAAGAATATCTGGACGATTCGTGGCTCCAATCACAAAGACATTTTTCTTGGCTCCAATTCCATCCATTTCCGTCAACAATTGATTCATTACACGATCTCCTGCTCCTCCCGCATCTCCCATACTGTTTCCACGAGCCTGGGCAATTGAATCAAGTTCGTCAAAGAATAAAACACATGGAGCCGCTGCTCTTGCTTTTTCAAAAACTTCACGAACATTGGCTTCTGATTCTCCAAACCACATGGTCAATAATTCTGGACCCTTGACAGAGATAAAATTGGCTTGGCACTCATTGGCTACTGCTTTTGCCAGTAGTGTTTTGCCACATCCAGGAGGACCATAAAATAGAACCCCTCGAGAAGGAGACATGCCAAATTTTTCAAACTTTTCTGGATGTTCCACAGGGTATTGAACAAGTTCTTGTAACTCTCGTTTCACATCCTCAAGTCCTCCAATATCTTTCCAACTTACATTAGGAACTTCAACCACTGTTTCACGAAGCGAGGATGGATTAGAAATGGTCATGGAGTGTTTGAAATGATCCATACTGACTGCCATACTGTCCAAAACTTCTGCATCAATGGTTTCCTCTTCAATATCAATCACGTCCATTTTTTCACGAATACATTGCATCGCTGCTTCCGTGCACAAGGCTGCAATATCCGCTCCTACAAACCCATGTGTATTTTTGGCAATAAATTCTGGATCGACATCCTCATCCAATTTCATATTTCTTGTGTGAATCCTAAATACCTCTAATCTTCCATTTTCATCAGGAACTCCAATATCAATTTCTCGATCAAAACGACCAAATCGGCGAAGTGCAGGATCAATCGAATTAGGTCGATTTGTAGCTGCAATAACCACTACATTGGCTCTCTTTTTCATTCCATCCATCAATGTAAGTAATTGAGAAACAATTCTCTTTTCTACTTCACCATTAGTCTTGTCACGCTTGGGGGCAATAGAATCAATTTCATCAATAAAAATGATTGCTGGAGCATTCTTTTCTGCTTCCTCAAATGCTTTTCGAAGATTAGACTCTGATTCACCTGCCATCTTGGACATGATTTCTGGACCATTAATCAAAAAGAAAAAAGCACCAGTCTCATTCGCTACTGCTCTTGCAATCAACGTTTTTCCTGATCCAGGAGGTCCATACAATAACACTCCTCTTGGAGGTTTCACGCCCAAATTTTTAAACAAGGCAGGATGACGTAATGGAAGCTCAATCATCTCTCGAATTTGCCCCATTTGACGTCTACAACCTCCAATATCATCATATCCAACATCATCTAATCTTTCCTCATCCTCTCTCTTTATAGGATCTCCTTCACAAAAAATGACTGTATCTGGTGACACAATACAAAAAGGACCACCTTCAATTTCAACAACTTTAAACTCGACAGGATGCATCGCCTGTCTTACAATAAAAAGATCTCCCTTTGAAACAGGGCGATAGGATTCCAAAAAATAGGGTTTAAGATACACATCAAAAAGATTTCCAGAAACTCCTTCAATCGTATCATCAATAGGTAAAACATGGATACGAGTTCCATAAGGGACATCAGCGCATCCATTTACTGTTACGAGGTCTCCAAGCCGAACTCGAAGATTTTTTCGAACGACTTTATTCATTCGAATCGATCCAGTTTCCATATTATTTTCCGTCAACGCAATACATATCGTTGTTTTTCCTTTTTTTCCTTTAATTAATACGGAATCTCCACGAAACAAACCAAGCTCTTCCATTTTTTCATTCGATAGACATACGACAGAATTATCATCATTTGTGCTTTCATCAACTAGTAAACGATTAGGAGATTTTTTTTTAAGAGTGTCCATTTTGGAAAGACAATGTATAAAAAAAAAACAAATCAATTTTTAAATTGAACATTCTTTTTTAACGTTGATTTTGTTTTTAAAGAAAAAGGCGAAATAAATTTTGGTGTTGGAGTTTCTTGAATGTGAACCAAACGATATGAAATTTTACATAAATCATCATGAATTAATGACATTTTTCCAAATCGAATTTCAGAAAATTGTTCATCGGTAAAATCCGGTTTAAAATGGATATTCGTTTTAAGGCAATCATTTTCCTTTACAAAGTGCACCAAAGTTGATAAATTAAGTGCTTTCATATTAGTATTTCCTACATTGTAAAAAATTGTAATATCTTCATGTTGAGATTTAATCGTTTCCGACAAAATTTTTTCATCTTCAAAATAAATAAATCCTTCTGGTAAATTTGTAATATCTAGACTCATTGGAACTGGGATGTAATTAGTTTCTTTTCTTGTCATTAAAATTTGAGAAAAACAAGTCAATGACTTGTAATTTTGCTGAATCATATTTCGTAAATCCATATTAATATTTTTTAATTTTGTAATAGCCATTTATCATATTGAAAATTATTCCTTTAAAATAAAACTTTTAATTGTTGGATCTAAAAATTCAAGATTATGAGCAAAAAAATGATGCGAGTCTAGATTAATTATGGTATCTCCACGATTTTTCAAGGTATCCAAAGCTAATACTGGAGCAAATCCCAAATCTTTATCTTGTGTCGAAGTAATAAATAAGATTTTTGTTTTGGATTTAGATAAATCTTTTAAAGAACAAAAATATTTTTCAATTCCAAAAGCGTAACCCAAGGCATATTTTAAAGAATAATAATAAGCGGAACGAGAATTATTATATTGTGCTTGTCTATTTGAAGAACCTACAACAATGGTTTGTAAAGGATTAGAAATACAACTTGGAACATATTTTGAAAACCAAAGGGTAAGTTGATAGGATCTTTCTCCTAATGTTCTGAATTTCTCAGCTTGAAATAAAAATGAAACGGACAAACATACAAATTTTGTAACATTCCAATCGTTAAAATATTTTAGCAATTTCCACGTCAAAACTGCTCCCCAATCATGAGCAATAATAGTTTTAGACATATTTTTAGGATAACTTTCTATAATTTCTTGGACTAGCAATTTATTTTGAGATAAGGAAATTCCTGTTCTATTATTTATTACTATTGGAATACAATTTATATCCAACAATTCATTAACCAAGTTAGAATAAATAATACACCCATCAGGATAACCATGGATAAAGAAAACCAACATTATACTTTTATTGTTTATTTCTTTAAATTAAAAGTTGAAAGACCAAAAAAAATTTTATTCTGTAACAAAATGTGTCAGCATTATAAAAGAAATTGTAAATTATTGGCCGAATGTTGTAATAAATTATATGATTGTCGTCAATGCCATGATGCTCAAGAGGATCACAGTATTGATCGATATGCTACAAAAACAATAGAATGTAATCAATGTAAAACTGCTCAACCAAAGTCAAATCAATGTATCCATTGTGAAATTCAATTTGCAAATTCATATTGTAATCTCTGTAACTTGTGGACAGAATCTCCTATTTATCACTGTGAATCCTGTAATATTTGTTATTCGACTGATACGGAGAAAAGATTTCATTGTGATAATTGCGATTTATGTTTTGAAAGTTCTGTAGAAAATCATCAATGCCAACAAAAAAAAGTGAGTAAAGATCAAGAATGTTGTGTATGCTTAGAACCCTTGTATTATCAAATTAGTGCTCCTTATATGCTAAACTGTCAACACTGGATTCATTTTAAATGTATGGAGGAAATGTTGAAAAATGGAAAACATCAGTGTCCATTGTGCAAAAAATCCATGGTAGATATGAATTGGTCAGGCTTGAAAGAATTAATAAAATTAATACCTATTGATGAAATGGAAAAAAAAGAAATTCAAATATTATGTAATGATTGTTTAGAAAAAACAATTTGTGATTATCATCCTGTAGGACATTCGTGTGGAAAATGTGAAAGTTTTAATACCGTATTGATTTAAAAAATTTCCTCCAAAGACTTAATTTTAATATTTTCATGGTCTTTATACGATTCTTTAATTTTCTCTATATAAATTTCATTACAATTTATAAATCATTCCTTCTTTCTATTCTTTTTTTATATTTTTGTTTTACATTTTCCAAGCTTTGTTCATCCACAGATTGGTAAATCAAAATTAAATATTTTTTACATATAACCGGATAGATAAAATCTTTACTAATTTTAGTTTCGGTTTTGAACGATTTATTTTTTCACCAAAAGCAAATAATCTTGGATTAAAACCTAACAATTAGAACCAATAGGAATATAAATTTTCATTTTTATAATAATTGATTTTTGATTATTTGTTTTTTTTAAATTCAAAACAAATGTTACAAATTCATTTGAATGTATTGGAAAAAAATGAACTCGAGTATTTTAATAATTTGGTCAATATTAATAAAGAATTTCTGCCATCAACCGTAGGATTTGGGGAAACAAGTGAATTAAGAAATTCAACGCAAATTGATATTTCTAACGATCCTGTTGTTGAGTGTTTAACCAATCGAATTTTGAATCAAGTTTTTAAAGAAAAAGACTATGCGCAATTTAATTATGAAGCAAATATCATCAAATACGAAATAGGACAAAAAAATGGTCTACATCATGATGAAGCCGATTGGGACGACAATGGAAATTTACAAGAAATGTATGAGGATGAAACGAGTTTTCGTAAATATTCATTAATTATTTTTTTATCAGACAACTATCAAGGAGGAATTTTAAATTTTCCAAAATTAAATTTAAACATTTATCCTAAAATTGGAAAGATGGTGATTTTTAAAAATGTAAATGACAATTTAACAATAAATTCAAACATGATTCATGAATCTTTAGAAATAACACAAGGATGTAAAATTGTATTAGTTATTTTTGTTTCTGTTGAAAAACCAATTTTTATATAGGTAAATAAAAAACTAGAACATGGTTTAATCTTATTCTTCCAGTGGAGCCTCCTATACAAATTAATTTCCCATTATAGTAGCTGCAAGAATGGAATTCTCTACCCTCCAAGAAAGTATTTTCTACTACTTTAGAATCTTTAATTTTATAATTATTATCGTCCATCTGGTATTTTGTAAAATGAAATGTTTCCAAATCCAACATGTACAAATAGTTTGATTTTTTTTCATTTAAATTAAAAGATAAACGACCTCCAAATATCCATACTTTATTTCCAATAGTATCGTGAGCAGAAGCTGAAGCAATCATATTTGGAGGGATTTCTCCAAAAACATCCGTATTTTCCCATACCAGTGTATTTAAGTTTAAACGATTTAATTTTATTTGACCTTCGAGAGGATTATATTGACCTCCATTAAAAATGTAAAGATGATCTTGATAAATAAAACTATTATGTTTATATCTTGTTTTGGGAATGGCTCCAGTAACTTGTAATAATTTCCAATTTTGTTTTTCTAAATCATATTCGTATACTTGATTAAAAAAAAATGTTCCGTTTGTTCCTCCAAATAAATATAGCTTATTGTTATAAAAATTTAGTGTTGATCCATAAGATGCAGGAGGAGTTTGATTATTTTCTATTTTTTGAATCGCTTTTTTATCAAAATCAATAATTATAAAATCGTTGGAATTACTTTTTCCCCAAATTTCTCCACTTCCTCCAAAAATATAAACAATATTTTTAAAGGGATGAGAACAAATACTTGAAGACGCCAATTTTGGTAATTCTTCTGGTTTTATAAAGGTGTTTACAAATTTAGGAGGAATCCATTTATCATTTAAATGAAACGGTTCAACAATATTTAAAAGGTCACACAATAGTGTTTCAGATTTACAAACTCCATTTGTTCCAGAATTAGTATAACCTCCATATAAAAATAAAAATCCTTGATATAAAGTAACCGTGCATTGTCCGCTGATTGCAAATTTTTGATTTGAATTTTCAGCTTTCATTTCCCAAGAAAGAGAATGTAATTTTTCACTAGTTTTTTTTTTTCTCCAAAAAGGGGTCAACATTTGATGAAATATTTTGTAAACAAAATATTTTCAATTTTTATATTATGGAATGTAACTTGCTATTTCTTCTTTTATATCTATATATCCAGTTTCAACCAAATTATCCAAAATTTTGGCTACATTTACACTTGAATTCAAATTAATTAAATCTTGTATTTTTTGAGGACCCTTTTTTTTCAATTCATAAAGAATAGCCAATTTACATTTTTCTTCTGTCAACAATAATTCCTTATAATGATTTGATTTTTGTATATAATTATCAATTTCGTAATTGTAATTTTCTTTTATTTGTAAAACAAATTCTTGATTTTCTAGTTTTTTTATAATTTCCATAAATGTCAAGACTCGAAGAATATAATTTATTTGTTCCATTGGGATACAAGTTTTTTCGTAAATAAAATCAATACTCAAATACATATGATTCTTGTACAAATATAAAACCAAAAATGTTAAAAAATCAACTTTAAAAAAATTGTTGGCAAGTTTGAAAGTAACAAAAGACTTTTCATAAATCCATGTTAATTTTCTTTGTGGATATTTGTTATGATATAAATTGGTATGCAGTTTTTGTATTTCTAGAATTTCCATTGGAATTACAAGATTGGGGTATTCAATACTATAGGAAAAAGTATCATTAAAAACAAACAATTTTGGATAGTGAAATGATTCTTGTTTGAAATCCTTGACCAATTTTTCGTAATGGAAAGAAAAAATTTTGGGTAATTTTTTTTGATATAATTTACCCGATTTTAAACAATCTTTTATAATATTTTGACGTAAATAAGTTATAAACAAGTTTTCATTCGACAAATAAGGTACAAGATTTGAATAATCATCTTGATCTAAAATTTTTGTAGCAATCACCTTTTCCTGACCAAAAACTTTTGATTTCATTATCAAGTTGATTAATCTGGCAGGAATAAATGATTGATCAGTAGACAACTTATGAAAGGTGGCTAAAGAATTTTCATTTTGAGTTTGCTTGGAATAATAATTTTTAAGAATTTCATAATATTCCAATTGAACTATTTTATATTTTTCTGTAAACAAAAAATAAGATTTTAATTTTGTAGTATTTTTCATCTGTAAACAATCATTTATAATTTCTGTAAATTGGTTCTTTTCTATAGAATATTGATAATATAAATCAACAAAATCAGGAGTTTCACCAAAAACTTTTTCATTAAATTCCAAAATAGAATAAATTTGGCTTTTAAAAATTATTTCCAACGTATTTAATAAATTTTGAAATTTTAAATCTGGATTGAATAAGTCTACAATTATATTTTCTAAATTACTAAATTCATTTATAGAAATATTTTGGGAAATCATGTCGGTAATTATTTCTTGTGAATTAATAACATGAACCATGTAATACCAAATTTCGCCTACAATTTCTTCAAAATATCTCATTGATTGGCTAGTTGTTCTACAAGGGTTTAAATAATGATTTTTTCGAATTACACTTGTATTAAATTCCTTATAAAAACCTTGTAAAGGTTGTATTGCTAGAAAAAAATTCTTAAATGCTATTTTATAATTATTTAGAGATGTAAACGTATCTTTGGTATAATTTTGAACTTTTTCTATAATATCAATACGCATTTTTTCATATTTTTTATTATCTAAATTCATATAAATTAACAATAATGTTAATTTATCAAATAAAAATCACTTTTTATAAAATTTCATCCACTAATCCAAATTCTAAACAAGTTTTTGTATCCCATAATTGATCTTTTTTCAATTGTTCTTCCAAATCGTCTGCTGTTAGTTTTGTTTTTTCTAGATAAATATTTTTAATATGATCCATGAGTAATTTAGAATTTTCCACAGATTCCACCATGTGTGAAAATTTACCCCAGGCTCCAGATCTTAACTCATGAATCAACATGAAAGTATTATTGGTTATAAATCTTTTTTTACCCATGAGTGACAATAACGTTCCAGCAGAGGCAACATATCCTTTACAAATAGTATGAACAGGTACTTTCATATTGGATATGGTATCCATGGCAGAAAATGCTTGAAATAAAGAACCTCCAGAGGAAGTAATAAAAAGCTTAATAGGTTTAGGTTCTATATTGTAATCAATACATGGAAATTCGCTGTCTTCGTCCAACTCTTCCAATTTTTTTTGAATCTTTTTTTCTTTTTTTAAAATTTTACCTTGAAGATTCAACAATTCAGTAATTAATTTTGTCATACTTGTTTGTCCAATGATTGAATTAAAATGGATTTCATTGAGCATTTCATTTACATGAATGACACTTGTTTCTTTGTCCAAGGTGTTGGAATCATTCAAAGTCATTTTATTTGTAAAAAGTTTGCCTTAAATACAAAAATTTTTGTTGTTTGATACAGGATTTACTCTTGAAAAATTTTGTAAATAACCTTAAAAAACTGATGATTAAATAATACAATTCAATTATTTCAATATGTGTTCTATATGCCTAGAATCAAAAGACCTTGATTATACGACTCCATGTAATCATAAATTTCATAAAGAATGTATTGAATCATGGTTTCAAACTGATAGTCATCAAGAAAAGACATGTCCTGAATGTCGTTCGACGATTATAATTTTATCAATGGAGGAACCAAAAGATGAAATTTCATATGACCCTAAAAAAATTGCTTCAGGTATTTTATTACTATTACTCTTTATGAATAGTGTATTGTTGGGAGTTTTAAGATATAAAAATATATTAATTGTAAATAATGTAATTTTTTTTCTAGTTATTGATTTAGGAGTGTATTTACTTCTTAGATGTTTTTTTAACCAATATTGTAATTAAAAAAATTGAATTTTTTAACCAATCTAAAATTTTTTCCCAAATGATTCGAAAAGCAGTTTTTCAAACTTTACATATTCCAAAATTTAATCCTTTAATTTGTGTAAATACCTATCCTTGGGGTTGGGTTTCTCAAAAATTTATCAAAAATTCTTTATCGAGTTCAAAACGACTTGATTACATGTATGATTCTTTGGACGAATTTGACGAAAAGGAATTCAAAGATGGATGTATTCATGCTTACTATAAAATTTTTGATCGATTTCAAAAAAAAAAAGATTTTCTAGATAAAAATTATTGCACTCCATCACTGTCAATTGCGCTTAATATATTAAATAAGAATTTAAAAGCGACAACTCACTATCCAGACATTCAAAAAGTAGAAATTTTGGATAACTGGATAGAATATGAACATACCTTTTCTAACCATAAATTTTTGGGACTTTGGACTAATAGAGAAATGAAATTAGAGTTTTATAAAGGTTTACTAGGACCTGAAACAGATTTGGGTAGTCCTTTAAAACGCAGAGTTAAAGTTCATTTCATTTCAGCAGATAGACATGATGTTTGGATCCTGGAACAAGACCTTTATGAATTAGAATGGCAAGTTTGTAATATTAACCATGTTCTACTAAACTCCTAGAGTCATTATTTAAGATTTGATTATACATTTCAACTTGGCTTCTTTTAAGTTTCGATTTCATGGTTTCAGGTTTTGGTTCTATTGCTGGAGGGCCAACATATACCGTGGGTGGAAGCAAATTTACCTCTTGTTGATCACTGGTCCAATTATCAGTTCTTTGCCAACCATTATCCGGACCTTTTTCGAACCATTGACCATAATGAGGAGGATAACCTCCCACGGTCCCTTTTTGACAACAATTACATGATCTTTTATTATTAGGGGTCAAGGCTACTTGTTCAATCAAGCATTTTTTACGTTGAGGACTAACTTCAAAGTAAAATTTTTCTTTACTTGTCTTGTAAAAATTTAGAAAAATAGATATGATAAACAATATACTTATTCCAAATACTACAAAATCAGGTTTAAAACATGTTGAAAAAATATAGCCAAAAAACATAATGGCGTAAATTACTGCCAATACCGTACAAGTTATTTGAATTGAATTCATTTTATTTCTATTAAAAAAAAATTAAAAAAAATGAAGAATCCTATTTAAAGGAAAGATTCCTTAAATGAAATGAGTTTAGAATACGATAATATCAAGGTTTCTACCAAAACCATTATTGGAGTTTCCAATTTGGCAATTAATATTCAAAAAGTATTTAATACGATGCCCATTGACCAAGGAACTGAAAATCAAGAAGTAAAGATTAGAACTATTTATTATGGTATGGAAAAACGAGGTTTAGTTCTTAATGAAAAAAAAAAGGCTAAAAAATCGTTTAGAAATGCCATTAATATTGTAGCAGAGCTTCCACAACAAAAATTTATTAATTTCAAAGTTTCAAAAAATGGTAAATTTCAAATGACGGGTTGTAAATCGGAGGACCATGCCTTGAAAATTGTGAGTCATTTTATTCAACATTTGATGAATCATTGTAGAAGCCATGTAACCTTGGCAAAAAATAATTCCATTTTGGTATTTTTCCAAACTGTCATGACAAATATTGATTTTTCAATTGGATTTAAAATCAATCGACAAAAATTGGATGAACAAATGAATAAAGACACTGTGTACCATAGTTTATTAGAAACTTCATGTGGATATACAGGAGTCAATATAAAATTTCCTCTAGATATAAAATGGTGGGATCTCCAAACTCCAATATTATTTTGCTCTCAAGTGACAGAAAATGAACCTATTCAATGGAAACAACTCTCAGAACCATTATCTACAATGACGGAAATAACCAATGAGAAAAAACAAAAGAAAAAATATAATACATTTTTAGTATTTCACAGTGGAAATATTATCATGAGTGGAATGAAAAAAGAAACCATGAAACGAGATTTTGATATTTTTGTCAAATTATTAAATGATTGGCGACCTTGTATAGAGGAAAAAATATTTGAAAATTAGATTATCCACAAAGGTGGAGATTTTAAAGTCTCATTTTGTAGAGAACATTGAATATTTCCCAAAGGATAGTCTTTTATAGAGCTCATCCAAGGATTAGGAGATACTCTTAAAAAAATATCACAGGAATGAACCGATTGTTTTTTATCGGGTTCTAACCACCATGTTTTTTTATGAGAAATGTAAAATTTATCGTACTGATAAAGAGGGTTTTCAATAAAACGAATCGATAATGGTTTAAAATGATTTAGTTTCGAAACTTTATGATTAATAGTAGCATTTACATTAAACGTAAATTCGTGTAAATTTAAATCTTGTTTAG
>Ga0214919_10000355_pt1 | contig 78333 bp, 82 predicted proteins | sample LL1503_MetaG_FD_177994 | JGI IMG/M metagenome (GOLD analysis project Ga0214919, IMG submission 177994) | Freshwater microbial communities from Lake Lanier, Atlanta, Georgia, United States - LL-1503 | ecosystem: Environmental > Aquatic > Freshwater > Lake | place: USA: Georgia | collected... | reverse complement strand
GAATGATTTGGAAGAATTTCACTCACAATTTTTACATTACCCTTTTTATTCCTCTCTTTTTCATATTAATAATAATGTGTGTCTCGATTGAATGTGTGAGGAAAAGGGTAGTAATAGTAGGAAGAATCGGATGGGCTTCCCAAAAAAATCTACAAAAAGCAAATTTAAATGAATACTCTTTTGGATATAAATCACTATATTCAGAGAGTATTTTTTCCATTATATTTTTAGGTAATAAATGTAATTGAGAATATGGTAATACATACATTAATTGTTCAGTCTGGGTGAATGGTGATGTTGTTATTTCTTTTTTAGATAAATTATTCGATAAGTAAAAAGACAAATCTTTCAATAAAGGGGGATAATCATAATCGTATTTACATCTCCAATCAATCGGTTCTCCAATATAATAATTATATACCCATTGTAACATTTCTTGATAATTTGCGCATATTTGAGATACTTCTGGTTTGTTCTCAAATAATCGTCTATAATATCTTTCTTCCCATCCTAATTCTGTAGGACAAATATATTTTTCATCTACTCTATAAATAATTGGAAGATTTAATAATAAATTCTCTTTATCTTGTTCTGTTTTAGAAGGCCACGATTTAGACGACATTCTATCACGGATTTCATATTCTTTTAATAAAAACCGATGTTCATTTTTTGTTAATTCTGTCAAAAAGATGCCAACATATTTCCAATTTATTTTTTTTGTGACACGATGTATTAGCGACCTATCTCTAAATCTTCCAATATGTTGATAATACGAATCCATTAATATCTGCATCCCATGAATTCGAATATTCAACGCAGGAAAATGCGGGAGAAAATCATTACCTAATAAAAAACACATAAAAATATAATCAGTCACGCGAATATGTTTATCTAATGGGTCATAATCTCCCATTTCTTGAAAAATTGAATTAGAAAGTCCTAAAATATCCATAAAAAGTAATTCGCGTTTGTCGTATTCACAAGATAAAACTGTTTTAAATGTCGGCGCCTCTCGAAATACATATATTTTATTACAAAACTGTTGATGAAAAATAGATAACATTATCAAATCCGCATCTAATCCGTATACAGCAATGACATCTTGAGAACAATCCGTTTTTCTTATAAAGTCAAATAGCTTATGTTCTCCTTCACCTGGTTCATCCGAACATGAAACTATAAGTTGAATATGTTTAAGATTATTCGGTTTTGTGTATTTGAATATTTTATAAACGGCTTTTGATAATTTATCCATAAATTGGGTTCCAGGAGTAATAGCAGTAGTATTCCATATAGGAGTAGAAGTAATAGAAGCCTGAGTTTTATATCTACGAATTCGTTGTTGATTCATTTTAGCAAAAGGAGCAACCCCGTCGAATGTAATGAATGCTGTTTTTTCAGGAGATACATTAAGAATATATTCTTGTATTTTTGAAATAGTTTTTTCAATTAGTAGTTCCTCGATATTTGAAATATCAAATTGGGTTTTTTTATATTCTTCTTCGAGTTCTCTGAAAGCATCATATACAATCGAATTACAATCCATCAATAAGTGTTGTATTTTTTCACAACTGGCTTGTTTTCGTATAATATTAGTGTAATTTTTAATAATATACGAAAAATAACTAGGAATTCCCATATGCTTTGTTCTATATATTTATATAGATGTCTTTATATCATTTGTCATAAAGATATTAGTGAAGTAATCGGTGTAAAAAGACCCCCATAGGAAAGGTGTCTTGAATAAATATAGATGCGATAATATATAGATGGAATTGAATTTGATTACGTTATTATATTTATTTTTCAGATTAGCCCCTTTTATAATTGTCTGTTATTTCTCATTGGGTTCGATATTTAATCAAGATATAAAAGGTTTAATATATTTAGTTGGATTATTATTAGCTTGTTTTGCAACTTTCTTAGTAGGACAAACGATACCGATATCATATAGCACTGGAACAGACCCAGCTACACTTACTCCAAAAGCAGTTATGCCTGTTTGTAATTTATTAACGATTGGAAAGGATGGTTCGTTCTCGAAGATTCCTCTAGGAATTGCGATTTTAACATATACGCTTATTTATTTAGTGTATGTAATAGCAAAGAACCATTTGGAATTGACCAATCTACCTACATTGATAATCTTTCCTATTCTTATTTTGGGAGACCTAATATGGAATTTAAGGAATGAATGTTATGCTCCATTTGGTATTATTTTATCAATAGCGGTCGGAGGTTTGATGGGTTGGGCATGGGCATATATAGTAGATTCTTTAAATAAACCTGGACTTTTCTTTTTAAATACAGGAAGCGACCAATCTGTTTGTCAGAGACCATCAAAGCAATTATTTAAATGTACATTTGCAAATCCGGAAAATAAGGCCTAAGGGTCAAACGCTGTTATATTATTATTAAACCATTCTTTTAGAACCTTACATAATTGGGATCTAACCAAATCATCCGCTAGTAATTTGGCGCTTCTAGCCCGGTCAGAAAAATGAGACATAAAATAAACAATAATATTGTTGGTTACAGCGACAGAATACTTTTCATTTAATTGGTCGAATGGAAAAAAAGGGTATCCTTTTAATTGATTTACTTCATTATGAAATGCCCAAAAAAATTTTTGTAAATCGGATTTTGTTTGTATAGTGTTAAAGTTTATTCCATTTAGATAACCTTTAGCATGTTGAGAACATATAGGGCAAGGTAAAGTAGTACAAATAGAATATATATGTTTTAATAAGTCTACTCGTATAGATTGAAATCTATCTTCACGAACCTTAATAGAAAGTGTATGAAATAGAAACCATACAGCAGGTCCCCATTTGACTTTTATTTCAGGAGAAGGTGTAACTACTACTTGTTGTGGAACATTAACTTGTGGTGGAGGTACTTTTGCTCGTAATCCCATTGTCCATTGTCCATTCGATTGTCCAGATGTATTTCTTGTTTGAAAACTAAATAATTTCATATACTCTATGAAAATAGATTAAAAATAATAAATATATAAAATATAACTAAATACTATATGAATTCAAAAAAACATAGTAAAACGAATGATTCAAAACGAAGTAAATTAGATGTATCAAGTGTTACATTACAAAGAGAAAATAGTATATTTACAAGTGCTAGAGGGGTTAATAAACCACCGGTGGGTCCTACAGGAAATATTGTTGTTCCGGTTGAAAAAACCACGGTTGGTCCTACAGGAAATATTGATATACCAATTAATAAACCTCCTGTGGGTCCTACAGGAAATATTGATATACTGATTAATAAACCACTGGTTGGTCCTACAGGAAATATTGTCGTTCCAGTTGAAAAATCCATAGTTGGTCCTACAGGAAATATTGATATACCAATTAATAAACCTCCTGTGGGTCCTACAGGAAATATTGATATACCAATTAATAAATCTACGGTTGGTCTTACAGGAAATATCGTCGTTCCAGTTGAAAAATCTACGGTTGGTCTTACAGGAAATATTGATATACCGATTAATAAACCTCCTGTGGGTCCTACAGGTTGCGTTATGCCTCCGATTGTACATATAAATATAGAGAGTCCCACGCAATTTGTTACTCAAGCTATAGCCGCCAAAATAGATGTCGAAAAATTATTTACAATCAATGACCCCATACTCAAACCTGAACCGAAAGTAGAAGATAAACCAATACCTTTTTGGAAAAAAATATGGAATTACTATTTTGTTAAAGAAAATAAATATAACTAATTATATATTTACAAATGGATCAAAAAGATAAAACCGTTCAATTAGTAAGAGATTGGGTAAAATACGACAATGAAATCCGTCAATTACAAAAAGAAGTAGCAGCAAGAAAGAAAGAAAAAACCCGAATGTCGGCTATATTAATTGATATTATGAAACAAACAAATACAGGTTGTTATGAATTAAAAAACGGGGTTCTCATGTATAGTATAAAAAATGTCAAAAAACCGATGACTAAAAAGGTTCTCTTTGATGTCATACAGAAATACTATAACGGAGATTCTATTAAAGCCGCACAGTTAAACGAATTCATAATGAATAATCGCGAAGAAGTCGTTCAGGAAAAATTAATTCATAAGATGGACCCGGATGATTAAACAAACTCGCGAATCATATATCGGGTTCCATTCATTAGTTGGTAATGGGCTATAATCTTGGGGTTCTCGACTTCATTCAAAATGTCTTCTGTTCTGTAAACATTTTGAAATTCATCAACATAATAAACGATACCATCCATTTCTCTTGCAGAAACTTCGAGTTTTTTAATGATTTGAGCAGATTCTGCACCATCTTCAGCAGTTCCATTCTTGTAATGTGTTCCACAGTATTCACACCCTTCTTTGCGTCGTCTAGTACATCTATCGTTGTTTGATTTAACAGCAATACAACGATTACTTACAGGAATACTATTCTGGACCCTTTTTCTTTTAGAGAAATCGTCTTTCGAAAGAGTCATTCGCTGGTATTCATACACGAACTCTAACAAATCATTTGTTTTTGACTTTTCATCGAATCCTAATTCACTGACTTTTTTTTTGATATCGTCTTTGAATTTGATAAGATACTTTTCAAGAGTGTCATTTATACGCTTTTCCATCGGTGTATGTGTAATAAATATAACAAATTATATTTATTTCAATTTTATTTATAGGTTTTGAAAAAGGATATAAAGATAGATTCATTTCATTTTAATTAATTCTGATTTTAATTTTTCGTCATACTCTTTATTTAATTCTTCTTTTAAGTTATTAATAAATGATGTATATGGTTCTGGAGATGGAACATATGTTTCTCCATCTGGAAAATATACACTTTGCCACATGGTTTGATAATCAGAACACCCACCTGTTCCACCTTGGTCTTCGTGTTTAGCAAATGCTAAATCTTCTAAATCATCATCTACAGGATAAAAACCAAATGAATATCCTTGATATCTTTCTTTTAAATATTGTGCTAATTGAATATAATTTTGTCCTTTAATCTCATATGGTGGATTTAAAAATTTATCGCTTCTCCAATCTGATAATCTTATTTCTCGCCTCTGGATATCAATATTTACTAAAATAGTATGACTCATACCACCTACTGGAAATCTAACCATTTGAGGACCTTCAACAATTTCTTTGTCTACAAAATTTTTTACTTGTTCTTCTGTAAGATATTTATGCCCAACATAAGCCATTGTTAATTTGTCACCCGAAATATTTTTATTTGGAATAATTTTGATACCTCGTTTATGTCTATAATATTTTTCCATAAAATTTCTAATACGAATTCTTTTTTCACTATTTTTCCATTCTATAAGTTCTTTTTTTATACTTTCTGTTTTTTTCAACTTTTTCAATAATTTTTCATCCAATCCTTCATTAAGTGCTTTACTTTTTTTTTGTCCGAAAGTAGGAGCACTTCTAGTAGAATATTGCTGACTTTGTCTAGTTCGTGTACCTCCATATTTTTTAATTGTTTTACGAGTTGATTTTCTTTTGTGATTTATAAGTGTTTTATATTTCATTATATAATTTATTGATATAATATTCTAAATTTGATATTCTATATATTCTTCCCTAGTTGGAATCCAAGAAAAAATATAATACGAACAACCTCCGCCACCATTAATATCATTATGAATTTTTGCCGGTTTATATAAATTATTATCTACAGGATAATATTCAACGCGTCTATTGTATTTTTCTTCTAATAATACCAGCATATTTGAATATTTTTCCCAATTATTCTCATATTTTTTATCTATAATAAGACCCCTTGTTTTATTACGAGTGCCATACCAATCAGATACCATTATTTTATTCGGTCTTACATCTACCATAAAGGCATGTCTATATGGAGGAACTGGTATACTAACTATTTGTGGACCATCTTTTATTTCGCAATCAACAAATTGTTTTAACTCTTCATTTGAAACAGGCTTTATTTTTGAAATATATCCCGACGGAATTTTTCCTAAATTCAGTTGCGGAATAAGTTTCTTTCCTTTTCGTGTCATACAAATAGTATTAAAAAATATTATTTATATAATTTGTAAGAAATATATATTTCAAGGGGTTCAAAACATCTTATCAATCTTCAAGAATACCTCCGCGGCATCCGCGCAAGCATCACGAAGATGCTGTTTGACCAAATGTTTTTCTGTCGGTTCCAGATAAGCAATCCTGATAATACTATCCGAATCGTGAGGATGAACCTTTTTGAATCCACAATAGGAAAGTATCTTCGAACCTTCGAAGAATTTGTCATGAAGAATATATTCTAATACCTTGCCGACAGTATAATCCGCATCCATCAAGATAACATCGAAAGAGTTCTCAACCGTCGTCAAACTAGTATTAATAGGAACGACCTCGCTCTCTAAATTCTTATACATTGTCACGAAGAACTCGCGTAATATATGGCACGCCTTTTTAATTAAGACTTTATTGTCAAAAACGCCCACAGTTTGAATTTGGAAATCGAAACTGTCTTGGACGTAATGACGCTGAGCGTCCAGAAGATAGAAATTGCGTTTTTGGAATTCGATTTCTTCTTTGGTCTGGTTATCTTCGGCCAGTTTTTCTTGTTGTGCTTCCCATGCCTTTTCTATCTTCTCTATATCAGGTGTATTTCCATATGCGCATTTACTAGCTACATTATACATCCCATTCGTTTTAGCGGTCATAATCGAAAACTCACATACCAACGTCAATTGTTCTCCAGGAATGGAATCCCCTATTCTAGGTCTTAAACGAACGAAATCAATGAAATCGCGCGTCATTGGGTCGGGTGGGAAAATAGCGTGGACTTCATCTTTTGAAAGTAATTTGTCTCCGTCTTTTTGTTTGATTTTGAAATCTTCTGTAGTAACGACAATCATTGCGTCAGTTTCATTTTTGACATCGACTACAAGAACATATTCTTGTGGGAATGATTCAATTTCATTATCATCTGAAACATGGACCGGAATCGAACTAAGTCGCTGTTTAACCAACTCATTATGAAGTCTACCAGTATTAACTTTGATTTGGCATTTATTATCTTGATAAATATCGGTTCCTAAAACAACCGTTGGGATATCATTGAGGATAGTTCTACGGATTGCGTTTGCTAGACTGACATTTATATTTGACAATGTGAATGATAAAATGTCGTGGTCTTCGGCAATGTGTGTAAGTGCGGGGTTCATAACTGTTATATATGTATATATTACTTTTTATATATATTTTACATCAATTTTCTCAGGGAAAAGATATTGTTCATGACAATCATATGTAGGCGACTATGTCCTAGTTAATAGTACCCCTATCAAAACCAGAAACAAAAGAATCGGAGCAAGAACTAATAACCAAGAAACAATTGGAGCACCAGCCCTGCAAATCAAATTCAAGACCCATGTCCAGAAGATAATATATATCAACTTCAGAACAAAGATCAAGTAAACACTACTTACAGGACAAGTGTAATAACCGACACAGTAAATATGTTCATTACCGTAGTTATAAAAGGCAATAATGAAAATCATTATTAAAGAAATAGTCAAATATAACACAGCAGGCGCACATAAGTTCTTAAATCCTACAATCGCCATATATATTTACTTTATAAAAAAGGGGGAGTAGAAAATGGTTTAGAAATATCCGTTGTATTGGCAGAGACAATATTGGCGCCGGTGTATGCTCCCATTACTGTATTACTCTTTGATAACAAATTATTGTCGTAGTTTTTTATGAATTGGTCCGAACCTCCTTTGTATTTTCTATAGGAACTTCTGTAAGACCTTCTGTTGTTCTTCTTTGATTTACGTTTGTTTGTTTTAGACTTACGTGTTCTCCGTCTTTTTCCTCCTGAAATTGGTGGATTCGGTAATTGTCTAGCATCCGTTATTTGATTTGGATTTAAAGGGTCATCATTGACATTAAAGATAGAGTATGTATAATTACTTGCTGAATCAGATGGAGTAAATGACGCAGGTCCTAAAGCATTCCCTCCTTTCATCATCGATGATTGACCTCCAGAAAAAAAAGACGGGGTTGATTGTCCAGAACAACCACATCCTCCTTTCATTTTTTTATTTGATTTTATTCGTTTTATTGTCATATACATTAATATGTGAAATTTATTCAATATCTACATGGGTCAAGAAATGTCTGCGGCAACACATATTAAATAAACGCAAATTGTCTAGAACTTCACCCTCAGCCGACTTTTCCATGTTGTCTTTGGTTAAATAGACGACACGGTCGATTTGAAGACCCTTTGCCAATTTTTTTTGTCGGACTTCTTCTAAATAATGTCTGTACTTATTGGCGAGAACATTACCGCAAGTGAAGCATTTAATAGGGATGATCATCGTATATATAATAACTCATAGTTTTTATATATTTTAGTTCAATTTTGTAGAGCGTTGGATTTTCGGGTGGGGTCAAGAAGATATAATTTAAAGAGGAGCCTTAGCCTTAGTCTCAGTAGGGGTCAATCCCTCCAAGCTCACTCCAAAACGCCAGACAAGCTTGTGTGTAAAGTGGAAGATGAGGGCGAAGACTAAAGCGTGGACGGCAGCAACCGTGAACTTTCCACCCTTAGGGGGGAGAGAGACAAGGATAGCAGGTGTCAAAAGAAAGAAAAGAAGGGCAGCGTAAAGAGTAACGAGAAGGCTCATTATATAATGAACGAATATATTTTTCCTAAAGATATATAAATGAAATCACTTATTTTGGTATTGGTTTTAATAATTGGGATTGTTCTCTTATATTTAGCATTTCCTCCTAAAATAAATATATTCGAAGATTCAGAAGAAAGAATAGAACAATTTGTCACTGGTAAAACCGGAATTGACCAAATCTGCAATTTAGAAACGAATCCAAGTGATTATAATAACAGAGCAGTTTGTTTCGATATATGCTACAATGATACAACTACAGGGAAACCCGTTCAAGTCCGTGCTAAAATCCAACCAGGATATTATATAGACGCATCTGGATACTTAGAGGTCGTTCCATATGGAAATGTTGCGTCTACCGACAAATTTTCGTATGTGCCATCGACTAAAAAAGGATTATATGAACAAGCAGCAGTGTCAAGTACAAATACTCAAATAAACGCTGAAATAGCCAAATTAAAACAGCAAATAGCATCGACATCTAAAGAAGATACATTTACTCTAAATGGCCTACAGCAAAAAATACTAAATCTCCAACAACAACAAATAAATACAATGGATTCAAGTAGTACGTCTAATTCCAATTACAACTCCGATAATTTCGATTTAACATATCATGCCGACCCTACAAAACAAGAACAGCCCGACGAATCTTATGCCGGAGCAGGAAAAATGTGGGTGAAAATTGACGGTTCTCTCGTAGCCGTCCCATATAGTGATGTAAGTAATACAACGCTTTACAATAGTTCGGGGTCCTACACATTCAATCCTGCTTCATATGTTCCGAATTATGAAGAATCTGTCTTCTTAAGCAAATTGACGAACCAGCCCACAGTAGCAGAAACCCATCATTTGGCAACGAACCAAAATGGCTTCTGTGCTTCTACACAAACTTCAACGATAGAGCGCGATGCCAAATGTAATGCCTTAGATAAAAACATATGCGCTTCGACTGATTGTTGCGTCCTATTAGGTGGTGAGAAATGTGTCGCTGGGAATCAGTCCGGACCTACAAATAAGACGCAGTATAGCGATACTACCGTATTGAACAAAGACTATTATTATTACCGCGGTGAATGTTATGGAAATTGTGCATAAAATTGAAATGATTTTCTCCTATAGGAATGATTGTATACAATCGTTCATATGTCTACTAATATTCAAAGCTCGCTTTCTATTCACCGCGGTCCTCTCCCGGTAGACATCGGATTACCCGAAACCGGTGTATTCGGTGTTCTCAAGATAAAGATGGATTCAGTTCCCAGGGATACCACGTCAGTGTTTATCCAATTTACTCTCGACCAATCATCATCTATGACCGAAGGAGACGGTTCAAAAATAAGATGTCTTAAAGAGACCATGCTCAATATTCTCGCCGTCATTGTCAAGCACCAAATGCCGATTTGGGTTGCTATCGACGCGTTTGATACAACTTATCACACGATTGTGCCAATTACTCAGGTTACCGAACATAATTTGGCAGAACTTCAAGACAAAGTCCGAGAAATCAAAGCCGAAGGAAGCACAAATCTCAAGGCGGCCATCAAGAGTTCGCAAGCATCATTGGCTGGAGCAGTAGATTTCAAGAAGAAATATAACTTCTTCTTGACCGATGGAAACGCCACGATAGGAGAAATGAGCAATGCCAAACTCTTCGATTTGATTTCAGCGGAATACCCGTCGATTTTCATAGGCTATGGAGATGACCATAACTCATGGTTACTGATAAACGGATCAAAAAAACATATTAATAGTTCGTATCAACTTGTTCTCGAATATGAAACTGTCGGGGTTCTTTGCGGAGAATTGCTGAATGAGATTTGTTATCCGGCACTAAACGAGGTGGTAATTACTACAAGTGGACAGTTAGACAAGATATATAATCCGACGACGAACGAATGGGGTCATAAAGTGACTCTTGGATATTTAGTCGCAGAAAAAGAATATACTTTCCTACTAAATACCTGCTATCCCGAATTCGACCCGATTCATGTTTCGGGTATCGAACCTTCATCGGGAAACATCGATATTGTTGAGCTAGACTTTGAAGAGGAGTGCTATCATGTAGAGAATCTCAGTTTGAATATCTTTCAACACAAAATCAATATGCTATTGCGGGAGGCTGTCAAGAAGGATTGTTCGGTTTACGATGGATTAAAATCCCTATTCCATACTATTCACAAATACGCGCGCGAAATGGGTCTATTAGAAGATGCTGCATACTTGGTTATGTTTGAAGACATTTACATTGCGTATACGAAGTTTTACGATACTAATAGCGAGATGTATACATATTCGAGATTGTCAGCCAATATGCGCACACAGAACTACAGGTCAAATTCAGCGTCATCGACGCAATCACAGAATCAACCGACAGCGGCGGATATCTTTGGCGGTGGACTTACTAGAATGGCATCAATTATATATACGCAGGCGGAAGACGAGGATGTTCTAATCCCGCCAATAAGTCTTGAGACTGTTCTAGAAGAGGCTATTATGGAAGAACCCGAGCAGGAAATAGGTCAAGAAGAAATATCGGTCTATGATATCGATTCAATTGAACATTATGTTCCTCGGTCAGGAATCATTGATTTGAATGTTACACAAACACAAATCGACCTTTCGAGAGAGGCTAGTGTTGGTCTTACACGCGTATAAATAATAGATTAAAAAAACTATTATAAATATATTTAATGAATTATTTTGAAAATATGATAAAAAATTTTAGAAAAAATAAATCCTATGATTACATTCAAGAAAATATGATAAACGTATTTTCGCCATATTTTTTATGTGACCATTTTATTGCGGATGAAGCATGGCATTGGGGAGTTTTACATAAATTACCTCAAGGTAAAAATGACATTAACTCTTCAAATAATCTAGATATTATTAAAGATTATGATATTGTTCAATGTCAGTGGAAATTTTTTTCACATTTTATTCAAAATATTTTACCTAAAATTAATAAAAAAATAGTTCTACTTACTTCTGATTTTCAACTTATAGGACCGTCTAGAAATGAACAAACTGATTTTATTTTGAACCATCCAAATATAGTTTTATGGATTTCAACAAATCCTATTTATGAACCATCTAAAAAATATATGGCATTTCCGTGTGGATTTTCACCATTCAATTTATCTATTTATGTAGATATACTTTTAGATAAAGAAATAATTAAAGAAAATGAATTAACTCATATGCATTTATCACCAACAAATTTATGCAGAGAATTTTTACCAAAAGGCGAAAAATTCTCCGAGAAGGATTATTATAACAATATACTTAAATCAAAATTTATGATTTCTCCTATAGGAGACAGAGACGATTGTTATAGACATTATGAATGTATCGGATTAAAAACAATACCAATATCGAATATTGAAAATTGTTGTAAAGAAATATTCGGCGATAATATGCATTATTGTAATATTACAGATATGGTAAAGTATATTGAAACGGGTGTTATTGATTGTGAGTATAAAGAACCAAGCCAAGACCTAATCACATATGATTATTATAAAGATATAATATATAACCGTATACAATACTTACGTAATAAATCTGTATCAGAATCTCACCATTGAATCTTCAATATTTATATTCCAGTTAAAATATATCCAGCAGTGGATTTTTTTTTCACAAGTTTTGATTTTGTAGAATGAATAGATGTATGACAAGCTTCGCAAACTGCCAACAAATTCCCAGGATGGTTCTTATGAAACCCTTCAATATACCCCACTGAATCGGCCGTATGTTGCTCCGCCAAATGATGGACTTCGCCAGCAATATCTTTATGACACATCTCGCATTTTCCCTTTATTTTTTTCTTATTATATGGGGATGAAGTTTTCGAAAGTTCTCCACTATTTTCAGGGAAATATTTATTTCTGAACGCATATGCTTGTTCCAGAAAAGCCGGGTCCATATAAAGTGATTTACATACTTCTAGGCCGTACATACGGCTTCCCTGTCCCGACTTCAAAACACGGTCATAAAGAAGGGTTCCGTTTGCTGCATCATATGATACCGCCATATGTTTAAGTCCCAATCGAGTGAGGTCTTGGATTTCAGAGTATTCGGTTATATCATGAAAATGGGTTGCAAATAAGAATGTCGTGTTTTTCTTATATAACTCTACAAGACCAGCAGAAAAAAGAGAAAGCGCACTTTCTATTTCAGTTCCAGAGCATAATTCATCACCTAATATAAGGCTGAATTCATCGGACTGTTTCAAAATAATCCTGAGTTCAGACATTTCCACGGCGAATGTAGAAAGCCCTTTGAAAAGATTATCATTTCCTAAAATACGAGAGAAGATAGCAGTATAAGGATTATAAACGAACGACGAGCAAGGAACATATAACCCAGCTTGGGCCATAATGATACAAATCCCGATTGCTCTAATAAAACTCGTCTTGCCTACGGCGTTTGTCCCGTAGAGTAATATGCCATCATATTCCGAATGGGCCGATGATAAGTCCAGGTCGTTTGTCACGTAGACTTCATTCTGTTGAATGTGCTCTATCAAAACATGTCGAACGCCCTTTGCATCAAAAAACGAACGGGAGTGATTGGGCTGAATCGAAGGCCGACAATATTTATATTTTTGCGCAACATAAGTTTTACTTTGGAGAACATCGAGTCTAGTTACCCACTTTATAAAAACGTCGATTTTATCATACCATTCTTTTTCCAAGGTTCTCAAAAAAGTCGAAAAAGCCTTGGCTATCTCAGTCGCCATCTGTTCTTTCAATGTAAGCATCCGTTTTAATAGGTTGGTCAATTGTGGGAATTCGATTTCTTCATTCGAACTAGATGCCTTAGTGAACCGGATATCTTTGGGTTGAATAATGAAAGAAGAATTAATATGAATAGGTTTATCTTTAAGACAATTCCTAAGATTTTCCGCACGTTTTTTTGTTAATTGAAGTGATACACCCGATTTTTCAGTTTCGTGGACTTTAATGTATTCGGTTTCATCTGTAGTATGTTGTTGCATGGTCTTATTAAGGGATTCCCGGATTTTGTCAAAAAGAGATTTCGATTCTTGATATTCGGCGGTTATATTATCAAGGTTCTCGAAAACCCCTGGTTTGAAAATATTTTCTTGAAAATTCGAAATGGTTTCTAATCCTTTAAATTTATCGGCATAAATAACTGTATGAATATATTCCAAGAATTCTTGTAGAGGTTCTCTTATATTGATGGCGGACAGATATTTTAAAAGGACATGGTTCTCGGAGAATTCATTGAATAGGAGATTTATGACATGAATGCTTTCGACCATTTGATAAACCGTATTTGGATATATTTTCTGGCAAATCAATTGTCGGGATATTTTTTCGAGGTCCCTAATAGAACGCAATTTACGACGGAGTTCGGCGATTTGGTCTTCGGGGGTTGTCATGAAGGTATCTATTATTGCGTATTCGCCATTGAGCCATTCGATATCGGTCGTGGGGTTTGTTATGTTCTTTTGGAAAGCGCGGCGGCCCATTGCCGTACAACATTTATTCAAAAATGCTGAAACGGATGAGAACTTACCTGCTTGTTTGCCATCGATAGACCCATCGTCGATGATATTGAGTTGTTTAAGCGTATGATTAGCGAGAACAACCCGATATTTTGAATTATAAAAATGGGGAATAACGATTTTTTTAACCAAATCGGGGCTATGTTCTTGTATGAAATTCATAAGAAAACAGAATGCCTGGGTGGCGACGTGCCTCGTCTGGAATTCTTGACATACTTGGTAGGCCTCTTCGCCGAAAAATGTAGAAAGAATATGATTGATATATGTCTGTTTTTGACAGTTCTCTACTTGGGTTCGTTTGTTTGATTTAGGATTATTATTGGTCGGTTCTCCCATATTAATTACATGAATAGTCTGGGTTCTCAATCCTGAATAAGGAATTATTTGGTTTGTCTCTTTGTCAGAAAGATAAGATATGATAATCGCCTCGCTAGGTGAGAACGTTGATACATACCTCTCTAATTCGTCGAATGTGGTGGGGTTCATTATAAGGGGGTTCTCGTATTCAAAAATAGATGTTTCTCCTGTAAAAATATGCGCACTAGAGATTCCGCATATTAATTGCGGTGTTTTTGAATGGAGTGGTGTATATTTATTCAGCCAGATACAAACGATATTATTTGAAAGTGATTGAGAACTATCCGTATCAAAAGAAATAAATGTTCCAGGAGAATAAACCCCGTATTGTTCTCTCGTTATATCTTTGGGATTACTCATATTCTGTATGTAAACGACAGCAGTGAATCCATTACTAGTCGCCACTTTAAGATATTTATCTAGGGAATAATCACGAAAACCTGCCATCATAATGGCCCCTTCAGGGACTTCGGTTCCCTTATCCGATATATTGAGTTGGGCTATCTGAGAAAATTCTTCTATTTTACTATGAGTCATTGCTTGGGTTGCTTTATTTTGAACACCATATATTTCGAAGAATGCTCCTACTTGATAAAAAAGGATTGTTTTTGGTCCATATTGTTGGATGTTCTCTTGTGTTATATTAAAATATATATCATAAATGGATTGTTTTCTTTTTGGTGGCATGTATGTTCTCTTTATATATAAAAAGATGTTTTTATATAAAAATATAAAGACATTTATCGAGACAATATAAACATGGACCATGGAGAAGTATCAATCTTAATATGTGATGATTGTATGGACGCAATGGATATGGACGATTTCCAAGCAAACGCAAGGAGAGTATATACGCGTCGTTTGATTTATTATGGGTCAGCCGTTGCCACAATGGTGTTTATGACAGGCTTATGTATATGGTCATATATGGTGGTTATGGAAATTGAAGTTATGCCTGATCGTGGATAAAATTGTATAGTAGGTTCTCCGGATTATGATTTTGGATTTCGCCACAAACCAAACTCACAGTTTCATACATCTTTCTTAAGACATCATTTGGAGCATTTGTGCCTACTTTAATGAATCCCTTTTTAATAAGGAATCGGCGGACATCTTGAATAGATGTTTGTTTGAGAAGCTGTGCTTGAGTCGATATTTTTGCCCTTATTGTTTTATTGGAAACAAGAACACCTACTTTCGGTTCGGTTTTAGAACGACCAATTTTGTAGGTTCTCTTGAATATCTTCTTGCGTTTTCTGTAACGGATTTTTCGTTCGGCTTTTTTTTCATTTGAAACTTGGCCTCCATGAATTTTCTCGAATTTCTGGGATTGTTCGATAAACTTTGGATTCATTAATGATGGCACTGGCGAAGACGTGGACAATAAAGGACTATCAAACGGATTATCTGTATGTATTGTAGGGAATGACGGATTAATTTCGGGTTGAGCAAGAGTTCCTCCGATATGATTTTTACGAGTATATGTTCTATACGTGGGGAGTTGTCCATTTTTTAAACACCCGAATTGTGGGTGAGGAGTAATACTTACAGAGGGAGTATTTATCGATGGACTCTCGATATGCACTGTAGGAATACTTACATCTGGAGGTAAAGTAGGAATATTAATGATAGGCTGATTTGGTGAGGGAATAAAAGAAGTAATTGGTGAACTAATCGGTGAACTAATCGAAGAATAATTCTTAATAGTTGTGTTGGGTTCTGATTCGACTTTGTTTGCTAAAGACGAAAAAAACTCCAAAGAACTATCGAAATCTTTATCGAATTCTGTTTTGTCTTTTGAAGAAGAATCTGGGAGTTTCTTTTTTTCAAAAAGATTGCGATAAGATTCTTGTTGTTTTTCGCGAATCATTTTGAGAACATTCTTACGAAGAGTCTTTTGTTTTTGTGTCTTAATAGACGATTTCAATTCTATTTTGGGAGGTTTTTCGGAGCCTTTTTTTCTTGTATTTGATTTATTTGATATTTTAAATAAATCAGGATTAATTTGAATTGTTTTTTTTTCTGACATACTTATATGTTGTTTCGAAAATATTCAATAAATTTCAACGGTTGTTCTCTCTTGTATTTATAAATACATATCATGAAGAACCGTCGGTCGTTTACTTTCGCGATTTGTCAAGAAGACTTGATATCCTTTTTCTAAATCTTCGACCGTCAATGTTTTCTTTCCTTCTTTTCCAAATATTCGGCGTCCATGTGCTATTTTTGTATAAGTAAAAAGTGTTTCCATATCTCGGCCATATTGACGGAATTGTTGTTTGCGTTTTTCAAACCAATTTGAATCAAGGTTCTCTGGAGGCGTCCATCCGCCTTCCAATATTTTCTTAAACAAAATCTCCTTCAACTCGGAGGCTGTATAAGGTTCCATCGAGAACCTCCATAAAAATCTGGATTCTAACCCAGGGTTTGTATTGAAGAAACATTCTTTCAAAGAACTCTCATATCCAGCAATAATAACCATCAAGTTCTCTTTATGACAACTCAATGCTTCGCATAATGTATCAATACATTCCTTCGAAAACATATCTCCTTGGGTAGGGTCTCCCAAGGAATATGCTTCATCAATAAAGAGAACCCCTCCTAAACAACTTTCGATAATCTTCTGTGTTTTTATTGCTGTTTGTCCTAAATAACCAGCTATCAAATCGGACCGCGTAACTTTTTTAAAAATCTGGTTCTTGAGAACACCTATCTTTGAATACATCTGACCCATTAATCTTGCTACTTCTGTCTTGCCCGTTCCGGGAGGTCCTAAAAGAACCGTATGTTTGAAATCTGCTTCTGACCCCGTATGAAGATTCTGGATTAAATACAAAAGTTGGTCTACAATCGATTGTTTGAGAGATTTTAACCCGACCATTTTTTGGAGGGCGACCAATTCTGGACGAATATTATGAAGGGCCTGTAGATTAATATTATAATCATATTCTACATTTATGGGGTTTTTATCAATAATGGTGATTAAATCATCCAGGTTCTCAATCGTTGCTTCGATATTGTATGGGGTCTTTTTTATTGAAAAAACTTCATGCTTCTTCTGCCATTCATGATACGAGTTTGAAATGGGTCCGATTCTATAGTTTTCGTAATTCTTATTTATTATTTGGGTTATCGCCAAATAATCTTCTTTGGTTTCCGGTTTATAATGGTCTAAGTATCTAACAAACTTTTTCATTTGTATATTAATAAAGATGTGTTTATCCTTTTTATTTTCTAATAAAAATATATATGGAAACGAAAAAACATAGATGGTCTATGAAATATAAAAAAAGTATTAATTGTGAACGTCCAAAAGGGTTCTCCCAAAAACAATATTGTCGGTATGGTAGAAAACACGGTGGAAAAGGTACTAGAAAAAACAGTAGAAAAATAATAAAACAAAAACAATCTAGAAAATTGATTCGTTAAGAATATTAGTTATCTATCCTACACATGTCTGATTTAATGATGACTCCTATTTCTAATAAACGTGCTGAAACCAAATCTAAGAAGCCTACTAAACCCAGAGGCAAAAAGGCGGCGGCTTCGAAGTTCATTGAGGAACCGATTCTTGAAGAACCGTTTGATGACCTATTCGCCAAATCGGTGTATGAAAGCGATATGTTGGATATCATAAAGGAAACATCGACTACATTGCTAGGTCATCTGGGTTCTTACTTGGAGGAGCCATATACCATCATTGAATCGTATTTCCAAGGCCAACATTTAGACCGTCTAGTTAGGCATCAAATAGAATCATACGATCATTTCATTAATCATCAAATACAAAAAACAATCGAGATGTTCAACCCAGTTCGTATTCATTCCGAACACGATTTCATCGCCGAGCATGGTAATCACGCATTAGAAGTAGTAGTCAAATTCGAGAATTTCAAATTATATCCACCCCAAATACACGAAAATAATGGAGCAACCAAGATGATGTTGCCGCAGGAGGCCCGTCTGCGTAATTTCACATATGCTTCCACGATGACAATTGATATCCGCATCGAATACATTGTCCGGAATTCCGATAACGAACCAACCGTCATACACAAATTCTTGCCAAAAATCAATATTGGAAAAATGCCTATTATGGTGAAATCGTCGGTCTGTGTCCTAACGCAAAACCACCATATCCAGCCCATTTACACCGGCGAATGCCATATGGATTGCGGCGGATATTTCATTATTAAGGGCTCAGAAAAAACCGTTTTGGGTCAAGAACGCGCCGCTGAAAATCGCATCTATTGTTTCGACGGGAAGAATACTACGAAATGGTCGTATTATGCAGAAATCAAATCTGTCCCCGATTTCAAATGTATTTCTCCCAAACAGGTCGAGATGATGATTGCGTCGAAGAATAATGGATTCGGCCACGGCATTTACATTACGATTCCAAGAATCAAACAACCAGTCGAGCTCTTTGTTCTATTCAGAGCCCTAGGCATTCTTACCGACAAAGACATATGCTCATATATTCTTCTTGACATTGACGCCCCGATTCATGAAGAATTACTAGCATACCTACAAGCATCTGTCATAGACGCAAATAAATACATGACACAAGAGGATGCCATGAGACATATTACGTCGCTCGTTGCCTATATGCCTATGGGAGTAGACAAAGAGACGGGGGCAAAAAAGAAGCGAGATTTTGCGCAAGAAGTCCTAGACAATGACCTATTTCCCCATTGCGGCTCTCTTCCGCAGAAGTTGTTCTTATTAGGATATATGGCGAAAAAACTTATCCAAACGAGCAAGGGATGGATTCCTCTGGATGACCGCGATTCGTATTTAAATAAACGCATCGAGCTAACAGGGACTTTGCTGAACAATCTCTTCAGGAACTATTTCAATAAATTAGTCAAAGAAATGCAGAAGCAGGTTGTCCGCGAAATCAATACTGGTTCTTGGCGCTCTACCGAAGATTTCGAAAATATTATCAATATGACGAATATTTACAAGATCATGAAGTCGACCACGATAGAAAACGGTATCAATCGCGCCTTAGCAACTGGCGATTTCAGTGTCAAACAATCGAGTTCTACAAAAGTCGGTGTTGCGCAGGTCCTGAACAGACTTACCTACGTGGCAAGTCTGAGTCATTTGCGCAGAATCAATACGCCGATGGAGAAGAGTGGCGAGATGGTCGAACCTCGTAAATTACATGGAACGACATTCGGTTTCTTATGTTTGACTGGAGATAGTGAAATATTAATGTCTGATAAAATGACAATAAAAAAAATAAAAGACATACGTGATGGTGATAGAGTTAATACAGTAAACCCCAAAACTCTAATTGATGAACCGAGTGATATTCATTCATTCTTCGGTAAAATGCCAGATAAGTTATTCGAGATAACCACTATAAGTGGTAGAAAAATAAAAGCAACCCCAAATCATCCATTCCTTATTTCGATTGATGGTAAGCCAGAATGGAAAAATCTCGAAGATTTAAAGCCAACTGATAAGATGATTGTAAGAGACGTTGACGAAGAAGGAGTTGGACATTATATACACGATTTATTAAAATCTACTGTAGAAATTGAACCAGAATTGGTGTATGACTTTACAACCAGAAGCGATAACCATTCATTCATTGCGTCTTCGTTTGTAACTCATAATTGCCCTGCAGAGACTCCGGAGGGCCAGTCTATTGGTATTGTCAAGAATCTAAGTTATTTGGGGCATATCACGATACCGACTTCGTCGGTTGGTGTCCGGCAATACGTCCAGCCATTTATTCAAAAAGTAGAAGACTATAAGCCAGTCGACCTGTTTACCAAAGTAAAAGTCTTTGTAAACGGTGCTTGGGTAGGTGTTACGGATAAGCCATTTGACTTATATACGGATATGAAAGACAAGAAATACAAGGGCATCATCAACATTTACACGTCTATCATTTTCGATTATAAACTGGCAGAAATCAAGATATGTAACGACGGTGGAAGGCTCACTCGTCCAGTGTTAAAAGTCAAGAACAATAAGGCGATTATCACGAAGGAAATAATAGACAAACTCGCGTCCAAAGAGCTTTCATGGAACGACCTGCTAACGTCATGTAGATTAGATGAATCAGTCATTGAATACATAGACCCAGATGAGCAGAACTACGCTATGATTGCTATGAAATCGAAGGGGTCTTCCGCTGCTGATTCGACAGGGTCATACAAATATACACACTGTGAAATCCATCCTTCGACCATCTTCGGTGTATTAGCCTCGTGTATCCCGTTCCCCGAGCATAATCAAGCACCTAGAAATACATATCAAACAGCGATGGCGAAACAAGCGATGGGAGTTTACGCGACTAATTTCGACCAGCGTATGGATAAGACAGCATATGTCTTAAACTACCCTAGCAGGCCCCTGGTCGAAACCCGTGTAATGAATTTCCTTCATCTGAATCAGATTCCTTCAGGAACCCAAATCCACGTGGCCATTATGACCCATACTGGATACAATCAAGAAGATAGTGTGCTAATCAATAAGGCGGCGATAGACCGCGGCTTATTCTTGGCGACTATTCATCATACAGAGAAGGACGAAGACAAGAATATCATTCGCGACGAAATCATCCGTTGTAAACCCGATAAGACGAAAACGAAGGGAATCAAATTCGGGAATTACGATAAGTTGAATTCGCAGGGGTTCATTCCAGAGAACCAGTTAGTAGAAAATCGCGACGTCATTATTGCGAAGATTATTCCTATAAAGGATAATCGTAATGACCCGACGAAGCTTATCAAATACGAAGACCAAAGCAAGACCTTCAGGACAACTGAAGAGACATATGTCGATAAGAATTATACGGGGAGAAATGGCGATGGATATAATTTCGCCAAGGTTCGTGTTAGAATTTTGAGGAAACCCGTAATGGGCGACAAGGTGTCTTCTCGGCATGGTCAAAAAGGAACTGTTGGTAATATCGTTCCAGAATGTGATATGCCATTTACTAAGGACGGATTGCGTCCCGATATCATTATCAATCCTCATGCGATCCCTTCCAGAATGACCATTGCGCAATTGAAAGAGACTTTGTTAGGGAAGGTCTTGTTAGAACTAGGAATGTTTGGCGATGGAACAAGTTTCGGCGAACTGGACATAAAAACTATTGCCGAAGAATTACAACGGGTTGGTTACGAGAGTTATGGGAATGAGATCATGTACAATGGTTTAACTGGTGAACAGTTAGAGACCTCGATATTTTTGGGTCCAGTCTTTTACCAGAGGCTAAAGCATATGGTAAATGATAAGCAACATAGTCGTTCTATAGGACCAATGGTGAACCTGACTCGACAACCGGCTGAAGGTAGGTCACGCGATGGCGGATTCAGAGTGGGAGAGATGGAGCGTGATGTTATGATTGCTCATGGTGCTTCCAGATTCTGTAGAGAGCGATTATACGATGCCTCGGATAAATATAGTATTAATGTCTGTAAGAAATGTGGTATGACGGCGGCATACAATGATGGGAAAAAACGGGGTTCCGATTTCACTATCCACTTGTGTAGGACATGTGGGAATAAAACGGATTTTGCCAGAGTGGAGGTTCCGTATGCTTTTAAGCTCATGTCTCAGGAGCTACAGACGATTAATGTAGCGACTAGGATTATGACTGAGTAATTTATGTGTTGTCATGAATAATAACATGTAGTTTATACCAACGGTTGGTCCCATGGAATCGGTTTCGCTTCTATTTTTATCCAATCCTCTGGGATAAGGTCATGTAGGTTTGGTGTATGTTCGAAATATTCACCGAACCATACAGAAGGATAACAAACTACTTTCTCGGGGTTCTCGTTAAGATACGCCCCCCACCAACTGAACGTGCTATTTGGTATTATATTATGGTCGGCCAGTGATAATATAAGCAGTTGTTCATAATCCGGAATAGAATCGGGGACTTTGATGTATTCGATTTCGGGATATTTTTTTTGTAAGAGTTCTATTTTGGATGTCACGTAGGAATTATCTTCTGCTTCGCAAACATAGATGACCCTAGATATATTATTGGATGTATTCACGATGTGTTCGAGTGCCTTTTCGAAATATTCATAGTTCATAATGGGGTGATAATACCGTTTTGCTTTATAATCACCTAAGCGGAAATGGATAGCAACCGTTTGTTTTACTGATTCTGGGAATAACTCAGGATATTTGTTTTTGACAGCCTCTTTTTTTTCTTTTAGATGGATTCTTTCATAAATCGACGATTGGAATTTTTGAAAATATTTATAACTCTGGTAGAATCCTAATAAATGGACTGATTGATTGAAAACCGGAATAGGAGTAAATGTGAAATCGGGGTCTTGATATTTTGTCAATTGATTGAGGTCGTTTTCAGTTATTTTGTTATGATTTGTGGTATATTCCAAGATGTCCTGAAAAAATGTATCCCAATAAGAATGCCGGTGGCCTAAATCGTTATTATAAGGATAAATAACGGGGATATTATGTTGGATACTATAAGCCATTGCGGCGAAAATTTGGAACAATTGGTTTCCGAAACCACCGATAATATTTATGGATATCGTCATATTGTATTTATTTTTGAGATAATTTTTATATGGTTTCTTGAATTCTGTCAAAAAGGAATCATATGAATGATATATCTTCGTTCTCGTTTGGTTCATCTGTTGGTTCGATTGAACCCCTCGGTTTTATATTAAAACATTTAAATGTATGGTCGTTACAATCAACTGTATATTCTAAATCATAAATATAAATATAGATATGGAATATAATATACGCCGTCAAATAAAACAAAAAAATATACCAGAGGGTTGTCCAGAAGGTTAACTCTGTGGGAAAAATATAGGTCAATTTCATATATCTTTTACGGACAAAAGATATATGATTAATATCCGAAATGTCTATATAAATGGAAATAAATGACATTCGAGAACCCGGACAATTCAAAGGCGAATCGTTTTCTAAATACAAAAAGACGGAAGTCAGGAATCAATTAATACAGAATATCATAAAGGGAAAAATAGAACCGGCGTGTTATTGGGCCGCCGAACTTATTTGTGCAGGACATTTTATGGACCTCTGGGAATCCATTCTTCATTACGCCGGGAAACACATTCATTTGGGGAATCCTAAAATAATTCCCTATTTGGAAATGCGTTTTGAAGTATTTAGAAATATTATTCATCAAGGTCATCATTTAAATGAACTCCAGCTCCGTAATAATACGACGATTCGCCGGCTTTTTGCCGAGGTCATTGCAACCTTGACATATTCCAACAGAAAACACAGTTTCGAAGCCATCAAAATAAACCGAGTAGAAGAATTTGATATGACCCAGATGACCGAGAGGCTGAAAGCGGATTCGATGACATATGCTGAGGCTATTTTTAAGAAAGAAGACCCGAAAGAGTTATTCATAGCCATCAACGAATTTTGTTTTCATTTGTCAAGAAGGAATACTGTCAATGCGTGTTATTGGGTGGAATGGATGGTCGAATTCGATTTGATTTGTAGGAAACGGAAAGAATCATGTCTTTGTGAAAAACGCCTGGCTACCCCTGTAGAAAACAAATACAAGCGAGATATTATTTGGTTAATATGGGATTCTCTTTTTGAAAAATGTGAGAACCTAGGGGATGCTTTTATTACGAAACTGATGAATTCACTTTTTACGCTTTTTTGTATTAAATATACTACTGGTGCCTGTAAGAAACGGCGTTATTTACTTTACTTTGCGGTGGCTTTGTTGACGGAGCCTGTCCCAACCAATATCGAATTGATCACGAAGAAAGAATTGATAATGAATACGGTGGAGAAAATCGGGGAAATCTATAAACAGATAAAGAAGAATGAACATAGTCCAGGAACAGATTATTTGTTTAACAATTTAGAGAAAGCGACCAATTTCGAGAAATCGATAAGAAAACTCGAGATGATGGAGTCCATGGATTTTGTCCCGAAGGTCAATGATACTTAGTCGGTTGTATATTATAAGAGAATGAATAGAAGATGTAAAAATATCTATCTATTATATAAATTAAATGACCACACCAGAAATAATAGGCGAGGGAGGTTTCGGATGCGTTTTTAAACCGAGCCTTCCGTGTTCCGACAAAAAGATATCTTATAAAAATAAAATATCAAAATGGATGCTTTCAAAAAACGCTATAGAAGAACTTCAAGAATATGCCATTATAGCAAAGGCTGACCCCAAGGCAGATTTTTATACAGGAAAACCTACAAAATGTACGCTGAAACGAACGCCTGAATTGGCTAAAGCCGTCGAAAGGTGCGAACTATTAAAAACTAAGATGAAAAATAAAACGGCAAAGGATATTGCTACGGAAACCGCGCTTTTGATTATAACCGACGGCGGAGATGATTTGGAGAAATGGGTCAAGAAGATTGTTCGGTTGGATGGTTCTGTTGCCAGGGGTCAAATCATGGATTTTTGGAAAGAGTCTCGGCGTTTATTCTTAGGTATCCAGACTTTTTTAAAAAACGAATTGGTTCACCACGATTTGAAACCGCAGAATATAGTCTACAAGACAGATACTAAGAGGGTGAATTATATCGATTTTGGTTTAATGCGTTCGACGAAAACAGAGTCGGTTAAATGCAGTATCAAGAATGCCTGTCGTAGTAAATCGCATTGGAATTATCCTACAGATATTTTGTTTATGAACCGTTCTACATATGAGAACTTGGCGAAAAAATCTGTGGCCGAACGCGCGACTTTAATGAAGGGATATTTGGCAGCACTTAAAAAGAAATCGGCAACAGAATTCGTGAAAGCCTTTTATGAGGTTTTTAATTATATTATTAAAAATGTTGATGGAGATATGAAGGCGGATTTTTATAAAAGATATTGGAAGGGATTTGAAGATTTGTTTATGTCGATTCGCGTAGAAAATTACGCGGAGTTTTTAAACAAATCGTTGAGAACATTCGATGTTTATGGATTGGGATTATCTTTTTTGTATGTATTGAATAGGGTCAAGAAGTTCATGGATGCCAAGGTCGTTTCAGAAGTATATGAATTGTGTTTTAATATGATGACGCCGAATGTGTTTGCTAGGTATACTGTGGAGAGGGCATTATTGGAATACGATAAGATTTTTCGATAGGATGTCATGAAGATATAATATATAATTGGCGTTTGATTATATATTATTGATTAAATATCATTAATTATGACGACGACGGGTAATACGTAATTTATTATACATTCTTTTTGACCTTTTAAAATTACCACCTTTTTTAGTTGTATTATGTTTTTTTCGGGTTTGTTTACCACGAGTAACTGCTTGTATTTTTGTAGCTGCTGTTGTTTTGTCCAAAAAGTATTTATAAAAATCAGGTTTGAAATATTTGAACATATGTCTATCAGTTTGAAATGTAGTCCACTTTGTAGCTTTAACAATTTCTTTAAATTCCGGTGTATTTATAGCTCGAACCATTTCATCTCCTTGTTTTTTTGAACTAATAGGAATACCAAATGTTAATTCAGACATTCCATATTTTCCTTCATAATCATTTACAGGATATTGTACTTCATTAAAATTTAATAAAACTTTTGGAATACCAAAATGCCCTTTTGTTTTATCCGACGCATATCTTATTCCGGATTTAATACCAGTTACGTTTATAGTATGAACGACTGGATATTTGTTTTTTTCAGTTTTTTCTTTAGGTAATTTTGAAGCATGATAAAATGTATCATATATTACATGAATTCCATGTTCTTTATCTGTTAATAATTTTTGAATAATATCAAATTGATAATTTGGAATAAATTGCATGGTTGATGTATCAACTCTATGTTTTTCACCTAATTCGTCAACTATATTTGATAATTTATAGTGAGGTGTTTTTTCGATTACATATAAATCAACTCTTTGTGACACATGAAATAATTTTTCTGATTGTTTTTTTCCGTAAATATGTAAGTATAATAATTGGCATTCTTTAGTCATTTTATTATATAATTCATCATCGCGTGGTTTTCTCCAACCAGGAGGAGTTATAAATCCTAAAAATCCATTTTTGTTTAATAATTCTAAGGATTTAGTTATAAATTGGTCCCATAGACGTCTATTTCCACGATGTCTATCTTGAATACTACCATTTTCTTTAAGATAATTAAATGGTGGATTTCCTATAATAATATCAAATGAAGACCGACCAAATTGGGTTTTCCATTTATGTTCTTCTTCTAAAAAATTACAACAACATATATTTGAATCCGAACCAAAGATTCTTTGCGAAATTTTAACATTTGTCGGGTTTATTTCACACATAAAAATCATTTTTGACAATATATGACGACTTTTACCGGATTGGGTTGAATATTTAATTCCATTATTATTATATTTTTCAGGTAAATATGTCATTAATCGTGCATAAACAATCATTGGAAAATTACCAATACCATTTGCTGGGTCTAACCATGTTAATTCTGGGTTTTTCCAAACAGATTCTGGTATTTCATCCATAACTTCATCAATTAATGAAATAGGTGTAAACACTTCTCCATATTGTTCTTTTTCTTTTTTTCTGATCGGTAGATATTGTTCTATTTTGTCTTGTATATCTTGCGCTGACATATGCAATATTAACGCATCACTATATTTACTCATGCTATCTCTAATATTATCAAAGATAATATTTAATGTTATAGATAATTGTCTTGAAGATTCATGGTTTAATATTTCTAAAGTACTTTCTAATAAACGAATAAGACTAATTCTATTCAAATTATTTATTTTCATATAGCACGCAAAAATATTAGATAAATGAATATTTTCACTTGAACACATATTTTCATCAGTTTTCGTATGTAAATCCGAAATACAACTTTGAATGCTTTTAAATAATGTAGTTTTATTAATTGAAAATAAAGATAATAATGCTGGTATAATTGGTAATATTTCAGCCAATATATCAGAAAGGGACTGGTCACTTATTTCGTCTGTAACCTCATCCGGTTCCTCACCTTCACCTTCACCTTCACCTTTACCCTCACCTTCTTTCGGTATTTTGTCATGTTTTGATTTTTTACCATCTTTTAATGCTATTTTAACTGTAGATTTATTTATATTATATGATTTAAAAACATCTTTTATATTTTGGATTAGCTCATAATTTAAATAAATCAATGATTTTGTAATCAATGTATAAATACCGTTTTTTGATAACATATATGCTTGATATGATTGTTGGTCAAATCTGAGAGTAGTAATTAATTTATCATATATTTTTGTTTCTTGAATAGCATTTCGTTTTATTAGACCTAATCCATTATAATTGAATAATAATAGTAATTTTTGTAATCGTTCTGTTTTTTCTTTAATATTAGTAATTATTTTACCTGAACCATAGGTATTATTATAATCATATAAAAATTGTATAGACCGTTCTTTATTAAAATCTACGTAATATCCATATTTTTTTGGTCTATTTGTTCTTTCTGTTAATACTCTAAACATAGTTTGATAATTATTATCAACCGATTTTATATTATCAAAATTAAAAGCAATATCAACACAAGGCAAACTTATCCCTAAACGCAATTTTGCGCCAGTTAAAATAATTAAACTTTTACCTTCTTGAAATGTATCATGTTCAAATTGTTTTATCTGTGAAGATAATCCTTCTTTATTATTAAATAACCGGATATTTGTTTGAAACAAATTAGAATAAGCGTTTTTTGTCTCATTATTAACTAAAGATAATACTGTATTATGAACAATTAAAATATTGTATTTTTTACGAAAATATGAATGTTCCATAATTAAAAATGCTAATCCTCGTGTAAGAGGTTCAATATTTGGTTTACTTTTATTTGACACTTTGTCCTCATCTTGATTATCTTCATTTTTTACATTATTACAAAGCTTACATGATTCATCACTTTCATTTAAATACAAATCTTTGTCAGGTAAGAACCATAATTCACTATGTGGTATTCCAACCGGTGCTTTCATTTGTAGTAATTTTGAATAAACACAATTACTATCAAGCTTTCTATTTTCTTTAACATTACCAATAAAATCTATCAAATCGTCAACACGACCTCTATCTTCAAAAATATTAGAAGGGTCTTGTAAATTTGAAATAGATTGTGTTTTATCACATGCGTCGCATTTTAAATTACCAATAAATATAGACTGGAAATCAATATCCATATCATCTTGTATTTCTGGTTGAAAAATAACTAACTCAGGGTGTTTACTATATTCTTCAGATATAACATGTAAATAATTTTCTTTACCATAACGACGTTCATATTCATCAAAAACTATTTTTATATTATTCGATTCAATCGTATCTATTCCTTCATCCGTTTTTTTATTATTAATTATTTGTGTTTTTTTAGTTTCATTTAATTGTTTCATAGATTGTTGGTCTTCATATCCCCATTCTATAATTTTTGTTCCCTTTTCATATTCGTCTATAAAATTTGTGTTATAACGAATACTTGGTTTTGCAAATGTAGCTGTTACCATTATAAATAAATCGATTTTTATATTTTCGCCATTAAAAGCATCTAATATTTTTTGAGACCTATCAGTAGTTCCACCTTTATGAACTTCGTCAAATATAATATCTACCCGTTTATTTGGTAAAAATAACTGAGGATATTTTGAATGAACTTCTTTTGTAAATAACCAATGTCCTTCTTTTTCTTCTATTTTTTTTGTTTTAAACCATTCTTGGCTTAATATATAAATTGATTTTGGTTTATTAAATTTTTTCTTTCTATCATCTCCCTTTATAATATTATAATGATTTGATATAGAACAATCATCAAACATTGTATAAAATTGAGATTCTGTTTCGGTTTTTGCTCCTAATATCAAAATAATATCATTATTTCTTTCATCTTCATTTCTCATATAATTTTGTGTAATAAAGTTTCCTATTATAAAAGACTTTCCGCTTCTAGGAACAGCTCCCCATATAAATAGTTTATATTGTTGTTCTATATTATATTCAAATGTTGTTCTTGTAATATAATTCTGATGAAACAATGGAACAATTAATTTTTTAACAGAACACATTGTATTATCTGTTTTTTCAGTTAAAAAATCGTCTATATTTTCAAATCTATCAAAGTCAGACAATAATTTAAAAAACCAATCTTCCATTTCTTTTACACCAAAAATATCTATATCATTGTGTCTTTTTGCACGTCGAATTCGTGAATCTAATGCTTCTTTATTATTAACCATCAAAATAGGATAATATTCACAAGTATCAGAATGTTCTGAAAATTTTTGTTCAGCAATATTAAAAATTTTTGATAAATCGTAATCTTTTTCAGGATTTTTTTCTTTATCAAAATATTTATTTTGTATTAATATAAATGTTCGCTTCAGTAATCTTTCTTTTTCACCCGAAATTGGGATAACACAATCGCATGCCCAACCATCTTTACAATTTGATTTTTGTTTATGTTCTGACTTTATTTCGAAAAAAATATCTATTACGCCTCCGGCAGAAGATTCATTTATATCTGTATTTAATATTTCACGCATAGATACACTTGGTGATGTTCGTAAATGAAACTGTTCTAATGATTTATAAAATGTTTTATCCGTACCAAATTCATTATCATAACTAAATAATAATAATAAACGGCATATTGCTTCAAATACATGTTGACGTCTAAAATTCAATGTTGTTGTCGTATCACGTTTAAACATTCTTATAAAATCTTGAAAATATATTCTATCATAATGTGTTTCTGGATTCGATTTATACAAATTAAATAAAGCAGATAACAAGTCTATATGTGTCATTTTATTTTCACCAAAATATTGTTCAATCATAGAATATTTTGTTTCTTCACATTCTTTATTTTTTTCACGTATTTTGGCATTCAGTATTTTTCGTTTTTCTAATAATTTTTCATGTTCTTTACAAACATCTTCAACATCTGATATAGTTAGCACTGTAGAAGATTCTGATGATTTTTTACTATCAGATGACACTGAAGTTTTTTTAGAAGATTGAACGTCATTCGTTTCACTATATACAGTGCTTGATGAAGATTTGCTTGATGAAGGTTCTCTTGATGAAGATTTGCTTGATGAAGGTTCTCTTGATGAAGATTTGCTTGATGAAGATTTGCTTGATGAAGATTTGCTTGATGAAGATTTTCTTGATGAAGGTTCTCTTGATGCCGCTTTTAATTCTTCAAGAATAACCCTTAGTTGAGTTTTACTTATATCAAGACTTTTAGACTCTAATTTACGTGCACTAATAATCGATTGCCTTTTTTTTATTGATGCTGCTCTTACATTAGGGTTTTTTATAGATTTTTTAGTTGACATTATATAGAATATAATGACAAATATTTACATGTCATACAGATGTAATATTTTATATATATCTGGTAAATAAGAATATATTATGAGAACCAATAATCCTAAAGGTAAAAATAGGGGTTCATAATAATTCAAATAAATCCAAATAGTGACAAAAATAACGGGGAAAATATGTAATCTAGGAATCATATTATAACATTCGGCAGTACGAAAATAAATCCATAATCCACCGCAAATAATAGAAATAATAACTTTTTGGTCGAATGTTAGATATTTGTCAAGAAGCATTGATAATTATATACTATAATTCTATAAGATGTTTACAGAATTATATTTGAGGTCGACTGATCCCGAAATATCTTTGAATCAGTTATTGAAAGAGAATATTTGGGCGATTATAATTTCCGTTATTTTTCATACGATCGTTTATTTAGGATTTGCCAATTTGGTTTCTTTCGTGTTTCTTAATAAGGGGTTGTCCTATAAAATAAATATTCGATTGACCGTCGTTTTATTGTTGATTATGTTTTTTGGATATATTGGAAGATATTACCATGTTCAGGATGTATACGGGGCGTATAATTCAGATAGGGAGTTGACACGCGAGCATTTAGATAAATTATATATCGGGTGGATTTTTATTGCGTAGGGGTCATGAAGGAAATATTAATACCCTTCTTGACAATTGTTTTTATGAAATATTATTGATATGTCATAAAGATTGATTATCCTTACAAAAGGGTTCTTACAAAAGGGAGGGGTACCCGTAGGGGAAGCATAGTAGGGGGCTAGCGAAGCGGCCCCTACTCCCTACTTAAAACGCACTACCAAAAGACCCACCTAACACGGAATTAGCAGCCATGGGTCCCATATACATATCATCCGGCATACCCGAACCGCGAATCATCGTATCATACGATGGCTTAGCCGCCTGGGTTCCTGCCATAGGTGCCGGAGGGAATGTTCCCTGTTGGATTCCAGTATTATCTAAATAATCCGCCTGACTCGGCGAGTGATTAGATTGCTGAGAAGAAACACGGACACCATTAGCCGCCTTCTTGTCATTTGTATTGGATGTAGAACCATTCCATAGCTCATTCAAGCGGTCGACTAAAATATTCACTTTAAGACCCAACTTCGTTTGGATACTAAGAACAATAATCAAAAAGGCTAAAACCACATTCGTTAGTGTCAAATGTTCGTACTTGAATCCACTGTAAGTAGGGAAATAAGTAATAACACGGTGAATAATAATGATACCGCAGAACATGACAACCAACTGAATGAATATTTCGACTAAAAGTTCTAAAGTCGATTTATCGGGGTCAGCCTCCGGAATAAATCGCTGGATAGACTTGTTTAAAATGACAACAGGAACAACTGCCATCAAAGAATATTGTGTGACATTAAAGAACTCAGCCTTTCCTTCTTCCGATGAAGAGAACACATGTCCCAAAAATGTCTTTTTAGGCCCCTCTGTAGTTTCTTGTAAAATATCCATTCTATATATTCTTTAATAAGAAAATATATAGGTTCCCGGAGGTTGTCATGAAGATATAATATTCAGTAGTTGTATTAGGGGGTCTTAATCAAATCCAATATATGAGGATAAATCTGTGAAATCGCTGCTGCACACGCTAAAGCCACCTTACGATGTTCCTTCTGGGTTTCCACACCCGACCTCAATTGGATATAATGAATCCATGACCTCAGTGTTCCATTCATATACATTCTAGAAACCGTCATTCCCTCTGGAAGAACCGCCCTGGCTTGTTCCTTCGCAATCCCCTGTTCCAAAGCCCAGTTATAAATCTCTTGCGAGTGCTTTGCGGCCTCTCTCTGCTTTTCTTCCCATGCTTTTTCTAAAATGGGGTCTGTAGAAATAATGCTATTCTGGCGATTCTTAGTGTCTTGTAGTCTAACCTCCTTCGTGACAAACCCTAAATCCGCGACAGCGTATCTTTGTGAAAACTCCTGAAAAGAAAATGAACGGTGCCTCAAGATTTGCCTGGCTATATCCCTGGTGGTCTCGATTTCCAAACAAATCGAAACCATCTCGAATGGCGACCAATGATTATGTTTAATCAAATAATTCAAGAGTTTTTCATTCGTCTCCGTATTACTTTGATTGGAAGGATTACTTACCCGGGCGCAATACGCAATTGAGTCTTGAATCGATGTTCGTGGACTTGTAGTAGGAGGCTGAGAATAACTGATGAGAACTACCGACATTTAAATTCATTGTAAGATAATCTTTATATAAATTGGTTTGAATTAATATATTAAAACTACTATAATGGAAATAGTATAAACATTTTGAATATTATTTATAAATGTTTAATGTCATTATTAAAGATATAATAACGACTCATAAAGAAATACTCGATGAAAATAAAAAAATAATAGGTAAATATTATACGATTATAAAAACATACCCAGACGAACGGTATAATCGGGTGATTAAAGCTAGACTAAAAGATAAAAAATATAATGTTCAAACCTCTAGATATAACCAAAAAATAAATTACTATATATTCGATGACCATATATATTATTATAAAGATGGAAAAAAAATACCGGAATTATTAGCACCGTTCAATGAACCATTTCCGTGTTATGTTCCAGAAATTAGAGGGTCTGGTCTTATTTCAACAAAATTTTATGAAATAATAAAAATTAGTGATAAAATGAAACAAGAGATTATTTTATCTATAATAAAAAACGAATTTAATAGAAAAACTGGTATACCAGAAGATATATTTAAATATGTTATAAAGATGTTTTTATTATAAATTTATATTTATATATAAATGAAGATAATTCTAGATTTTCCTTACAAGAAAATCAAAAAACAGAATAAAAAAGGAGGTGCGCCTTTTGATAGAAAAAAATATTTTAAAATATGTCATGAATTATGTGAACCAGGGTCGTCAAAAGAAAGATGTAAACGAAATACAGTTAAAATATTACAAGAATTACAGAAATATGTTTATCCAGCTATTAAAAATAAAGAAAAAAAAGCGATTTTTATAAAAATGTTTGGCTTCTTAAAACATGATATTGATCTTATAGATGAAAACTACATAGCTCTTATTAATTTACTATCTTTACAATGTGCTATATTATTAGTAGATGAATCTAAATTAGCCGCCGACCCATCTTATATGTTATACATTCGGCCTTCTAATTTTTTTACAGATAGTTATGAATTATTGAAAGGCGTTGAATGGTATACCTATTCCATATTAAAAGAAGCCATCAAAACAGATGCGGTTTTAAAATCCCTTTTTAATAATCTTATTCATGACCCACTAGAGCAACATCCTACAGAATATTCATTACCATTAAAACGCGAAAGCGTAGTGTTTCTGGCGGTATGCTTAGGTGAAATGACCTTGAGTGAACTAATAATGGGGAATGTCAAACAGATATATTTTTTAGGAATTGTATTGACTGAATCAAATGCTGATGGCTATATGTATAATCCATTAACTTTTTTTTATCACGATATTGACCATTCGAAAGGAGATTTACGTAGATATAATGGGACTAATCGCGCGAAAAACTATTTTCTCAATAGAAATTTACAAGAGTTTATAAATCATATTATTGAAAGTAAAACTGCCGGATACTTAAATGAAAACCAATACAATTATATATTTTTTTGGCTGTTCTGGATACTTCATGAAAGTGATATTGGAACTGGACTGCTAACCAACGCAAATTCTTTTTCAGAAACTGAAATGATTGAAATGTTATTAAATAGTGTGGTCGTTTATAGAACCCGTGGAAATTACTTGGAACGATTTTTAGATAAGAATGATTTACGTGGTTTTGTGCCAGATTCATTACAAACGAATTTAGATGATTGTGTTGGAGATAGATTTCCTATTATAGATTATTCACTAGATACGCCATTTTTATCGAATGTTCGTGTTCCTGAATTTTTTAAAATTTCAGCAAACGAATTTGTCAAGCAATATAAATTATTTATACATTCGTTAGAGAGACCTTCAAAAAGTTTTAAAAGAATAATAGGTTCTGTAAGAGAAAAACCGGTAAGTCTCGGTGGAAAAAAAACACGTAAACATAGAAAAATTTTAAATAAAAAATTATAAAAGAAACAAAATAGATATAGAGAAATAGTTTTAAAAAATACATAATGAGCCGCGCATTAGCATCTGCAAGACAAAGAAGAGCTGGTCCTGAACCGGTTCCTGTGCCTCCACCTATATCACAACAAGGGCAACAAGGACAGCAGGGGTCAACCCCTGGAGGCCTTACATTGCCTCAAGTAATCGCGCTTGTTGATACTCGTCTTGTTACTCTAGAGAAATTTATGAAAGAAACGCAGGAAAATAAGGGTTCTGTAAGATTCGATTTATCCGAACAAACTAGTCAAGATTCTCAAGGTGATGATATCACACAGGTTTTGAGTGAATATGAAAGCCGTTTTATGCTTCTAGCCGAGGAGATGGCGAGTCTCAAAGATACGTTGATGAAGCTCCAGACATATACTATGGATGTGAATAAGATGCTTCTTGAAGAGCGTGTGAATGTTCTCTCCGATTTGGGTGATAATAAATTTATTATTAGTGATTCTAATTCTGTTAGTAACAATGTTGAGACTTTCGAATTGTCGTCAACGCATTCTATTTAGTGAACGAAAAAAACAAAATGAATAGATTAAGATAAAATATAAAGAATTATTTATATTTTATTACATATGTCAACAAAATCTTTATTAGAAGCAATTGAGAACTATAAAGTGAACTACTATGAGGTTCAAGGTAAAAACTCTTTCTTCTTTAAAAAAACCCAGAAACTAGATTGTGCCAAAGAAATTAGCCAAAAATTTGATTTAGAAAGTATGATAAATACGACTATTTATAGGATTCCTGAAACGAACAAAATAATTTTTAATTATCCGGTTTTTAAATTATATGCTAATCCAGAGAATTATGACGCAATCGTCCAAGGAGTATTGAATGTTTATGACAAAGTATTAGAAACGTTTGACAAATTCGAAGCACACGTTATATTAGAAGGTTTTACAATTTCAGCAGCAGAAAGGTATAAAGATGTTATAAAACTTTTTTGTCAAAAATGTATGAATTCTAATACGAATTATGCTATTTCAACACACGCAATGCATATTTATTATACACCGTCGATGATAGAATCTATTTCTACTTTATTTCGACCATTTATTGACCCCACTATTAGTGAACGAATGGTTCTACATTCAAAGTCTGATAGTGGTGAATTAATAAAGACTCTTACTAGTCTCATATAGAAAATATAATAGAAGTGAATTTATTTGTATAATTATATGGCACTGCTGATATTAACTAATTTTTTTTATTTTTCTGTGTTTTATTTTTCTTTTGTTTGTTTTTTGATTTAATAAAAGAGGGACATTCGGTTCTCCAATTGTCTTTTATTTCAGTCTTCAATTTAGGAACCCTTTTTGTTTTATTTATTTTATGACGAATCCTATCATTTCCTTTATTGTTATTACATTTGATGTTGTAATACCAATTGTGTTTCTTTTCATTATGGAAAACATGACCATGGTTATCAGAACTCTTGTTACCCATATAGAGATAAAGATTCGAACCTCGACGTTTATTTTTAGGCCAAACTTTTTCTAAATCGTCAATTATTTTTTCGGTTTCTTTTTCTGTTCCTTTTTCTTTTTCTGTTCCTTTTTCTTTTTCTGTTCCTTTTTCTTTTTCTGTTCCTTTTTCTTTTTCTCTTCCTTTTTCTTTTTCTGTTTCTTTTTCTTTTTTCAATGAATCAGTCATATATAATCCATCCACAAATTGTCAAGAAGATATAATGGTTCTCTGAATCAATGGGGGCGCCTTCGGCGCCCAAAAAAAATTTTTGTAGGACCCCAGGGAGGCCCTACGGGAGGCCCTTCCTGGATACTATCCAAAAAATTCTGCTGAAAGCGGGGGGTCCAGTGCCCCATTCGGGGCACAGCTGGGCGCCAAAGGCGCCCTGGCCAGGGGGGCTATAGCGAAGCATAGGCCCCCCGGAAAATTGATGTAAAAAAGATATAAACATTGATTGACATATTGTTCACGATGGAATTTACGTTAACTACTCCCACTAAAGCCGATATATTTACAGCGTTATTTCAGAATATCCGCCCCTTTACCGAGCATCTTTCGCTCATGTTCTCGAAGAAGGGTCTTTATCTACAGACCATGGATTCTTCGCGTGTTTCGATTGTCGAGTTCAATCTCCCAGCCGAGTGGTTTGACTCATACAAATACACTAGCGAAGGGGATATCGTTGTAGGAATCCATTCGGGGATTATCTTCAAGATACTGAATGCCAGAGAGAAACAACAGCAGATACAATTTGTATACGAAATAGCCGCTGAAGATACATTATCCATTCATTTTACGAGTAATGATAAGACGATTTTCGACAAACACTTTCAGTCGCCACTAGTTGATTTAGAGTCAGAAACAATGAATATCCCCGAAATCGATTACGGGGCGGAATTTACCCTGCCTTCTGTTCATTTTGCCACTCTAATAAACCAGCTGAAGCTTTTCGGTGATACACTCGATATCAAATGTAATGAAGAGAAAATAGAAATGACCGCTAAGAGCGCCGAATCGGGGACAATGTCCGTTGATGTAAGCATAGACGACCTGAATGCCTTCGCAATCAATGAAGGCGAAGAATTAAACATGAGTTTCTCTCTTCCCCAACTCCATCATATTTCGATGTTCAATAAGATTGCGAAGGATATTCAAGTAAGACTATGTGATAATTACCCGCTTTCGATTATTTACCCCATTTCGGGGGAAGACACGTATTTGAAGGTATATTTGGCGCCCAAAATTAATGATTCGGATGATTGATTTATGGATGTCAAGAATAATAATAAGTTATAATAGAATATATTTTTTTGTAAATATACTCTATATGAAAATTCAAATTTCAAACAAAAACAAAAAATATTGTCTCGATGTGGTAGCAAACCAAAAAGGAAATCGGGTTCCTATTATTGTTTATCCTTGTCATAAAGGGCCAAATCAGAAATTCAAATACAATAGAAAAACTAGGAGAATAAAATCTAAATCTACGAATAAATGTATGGAACTTATAAATAACCGGGTTGTACAAAATAAATGTAATTCTAAAAAAACCCAGAAATGGATATATAAAAAGAAACATTGGATTTCTCTCTCAAATAAAAAATGTTTAGATGTAGAAGGGGGTGATTTTAATGTTGGACAATTAATAAATGACCGGGTTGTACAAAATAGGTGTAATACTAAAAAAGCCCCAACATGGATATATAAAAAGAGACCTGGGATATCGATTTCAAAAAAGAAATGTTTAGATGTAGAAGGGGGAGATTTTAATAGTGGTCTATTAATTACTTCTCCTTGTCATAAAGGACCCAATCAGACATTTTAACTGCGGTTTTTCAAAAAGATATAAATCCAAATATCATTATATTAAGATTTATGCTTCTGTCTTTTTTTATTTTTATCATCATTTTGTTTTTGTATGTTCATATCCAAGAACAATACAAAAAAAGCGAAGATTTAGAGATATATGAAATGGACTATACTTCAAACGACCACCTACAAACAGTTTGTGCAATGAAACAACCGGTTCTCTTCGAGTTTTTCCTACAAGATGATTTAAAGGGGAGTCCTAAAGAAAAAATAAATTCTGTGGCGGATGAGAACGCCGAAGTAAAAGTCTGGGATACAAACGATTATTATTCTGGGACTGCTTCGTGGGGTTCAATAGACCCCATTTTATTAACCCAGAGGAGTTTTGCGAATCTTTCAAAGAGTGATCCTAAAGGTCGATATTTCGGTCGATGGGACCAAGACCCCGATTCGGATGATTACGAGGTATTCAAAGATATGGATGCCTTTTTTTGTCCCAAACTATGCGCTCATTCCGCGTATTCAATAATGTCAGGTGCGTCGGGTTCCAAATTACCATTGTCATACCATATGAATGACCGCGTTTATTTATTCGTGACAAGTGGCCGGATTTCGGTTAAAATGACTCCATGGAGAAGTCGTAAATATTTAGAAACTATAAAAGACTATGAGAACTACGAATTTTATTCCAGGATGAATGTCTGGTCTCCCGACATGACCGGAACCGGAGACAAAATAAAATGGCTGAATTTCGACGTAAATGCAGGGCATGTTCTCTACATCCCCCCTTGGTGGTGGTATTCTATTAAATTTTCTTCTACGGATACCAGGGTGGCCTCGTTTAAATACCAAACATATAGCAATCTTCTGGCCCATACGGTTGACATCGGCAGATATTATTTCCAATTTCATACAACAAAAAGAGTCATAGCGAGAACATTGAAAATAGAATCCGAAGACATTGAGATTCAATCACAAGAAGAAAACGTTCATAAAGAACCAATAGAGTCAACCAACTCTGTATGACCGAATTCGGCGGATTTTTGTATAAATTGCTCTCGACCATTTTGAAAAGGGATATCACGATTGTTTCTATATAATTCAATGAGTTTGTGTAAGATGGTTCTCGCTTTATCTAAATTATTTAAATATATATTCGAAATATATCCTCGATACCAGACATTATAAATATCATCGTTCGACAAATGAATTTGATTATTCAAGAAGCCCTGACTAATGTTGTCAAAAAGGTCGGCTGTGTAAGACCAATTCTGGTAATCATAAGACGAATAAAAGAACGGCATAAATAAATGTCCAGAGCACCTGGCCATCTGCATATTCCGTAAGCAGTCTCCGTATTCGCCTACATAGGGCTCAAACAAATGAGTATTGTGGGCTGTCACGAAGGAATATATCATCTCGTCTGAGGGGGCCATTCCTTCGTTTATTGCGTCGACGAACTCTTTTTGACAAAGCCTGGCGAATTCTATGACGGGCTTCGCTCGGCCACAGAAGAACCCCGCGGCAATCTTTCCACGAGTCCACGAATAAAAATCATGGCGGCCCCATATTTGGTCTCTTGGCAAATACGACATAAACATCATTCTGACCTTGTTTGGGTCGATGGTTGCGAAAGTCTCGACGGTTTCTTCGGGCGACATATTGTAAACACAGTGAAGACGGAGGTCCATCCAAGCGAAATGCGTAGTATTAAACGGGTTCATTTCAGCGACTTCTTTGACGAAATTCGTCTTTTGATTGACGATGAATTTATAAAGGGGAGTGAACTTATTTGCGTCGAGGTTCTGAACGGGATTCTTGTGATGGTTCTCTTCATATTTGTTGAATAGGTTATAAAAAGGGAGTTCTTCGTAATCTTTGAAGATGAATCGTGTGAAGGGGTGAAGATGTGCCGGTCTTTGTTCTTTAATCATTTGTTCAAACCTGGGTTCGGTGTAAATGACCATGGGGAACGGTTTATTTAGGAATTTCTGTTTATTCTTGTCGAAATATTCGTAGGTGGTGGGGAAAAAATCGTTGGTTGTCTTGTCCTTCATAGGATGGTTCTCCTTTTCTCTAACATCGTACCAAGCGGTAACAATAGTGAAATCCATATTATATAGGGATTATATAATATGATTTTATATCGGTTTTTATTAGCCTTTGTTTTATTCGGAGTGTTAGACATTTGTTTTTTGCGAGGGTTTGGATATATCTTTTTGAAGCAAGCCGTTGATATTCAGAGGTCGCCTGTTTCGATGAATTATATGGGGGCTTTAGGGGCTTATTTGGTTTTATTTTTTGCGCTTTATTGGTTTATTTTGAGTAGGGGAGCGTCGGTTCTCGATGCCGCTATTTTAGGAGGTGTCATAAACGGAACATTTGAACTGACAAATATGGCGCTTTTTAAAGCGTGGCGTTGGGAGACGGCTGTTTTGGACACTGTCTGGGGAGCGTTTTTATGGGGATTTGTGACGTTTATTTATCGGCGAATTTAGGATAATTATTTCCTTGATTTGATTGTAAAATATAGGGGTATATGTATATAGTTATAAAATGAGTGAACCTGAAGGTGCAGAAACTGAAGCGGATAGAGAAGCAGCACAAATTTTGGCTAGTTTAATGGATCATTTACGTAATCAAGAAAGTAAAATAACAGGTGATTCTGCTCAATCCTCTGCTCATATAACCGATGAGTTATTGACACAATTCATGAACGACGCAATTAGTTTCGATAGTTCTATCGCGGACACAACCGGAAATATTTTCACAAATATGAGAGATGCATTTCTTGAAATTTATGCAAATACTTCTGCAGTAACCCATAGAATATTAAGTACAGTTTATAGTCATTTTTCTAATATAGAAGGAGTTTATGAAAGACGTATACAACGTATAACTGAACTTTTATCTGAACATCCAATCCAAGAAGCTGAAGGTTATGAAGAACATTATGAAAGATTATTAGGTGACCCTGTGTTTCGTACTTTTGTTAGAGATACTATATACATATATTCATTATTTGGAGGAAATAGAACTGCTGAAGAAGCAGTTGAATGTTGGGAACGAGCCGGTTCTGCTATAGAAGATGGAATAAATTTTTCAACTATGGCTTGGTTATTACATCAAATTATCTATTTACCAGACAGAAATCCAGAAATTGTAAGACTTGATGTAGCATACAACGATTTTGAATGGCATCAATTACGACTTTCTAGAGGTGCTATGGATAAAAAAGCATCGGAAGAAACAGGTGAACAAGCGAATGCTAGAATTGCGGACCAACGACAAAAACAAGCTGATTTAAATGTAGCCAGACCGCAATTGAAAGCGTTATTAAAAGGAGAACGTATAGATCTAACATCACATCTTCCAACACAAGCACCACCAGGACAATTATATAAAGGAGACTTTCCAAAATTAACTCCTGCAGAAACAAAAAAAAATATTTGGGCAATGGCTACAAAACCTGCTGAGCAAGGAGCATTCGGCACAGTAAAAACCTTTATGGGAAGAGTTAGGGGAATAGCTAGTAAACCAAAACTTCGTACTGATAGTGAAATAAAAAAATATTTTAGTGAAATGAAAACTCTTATAGAAAAACATAAAAAAGAGATTATTGAAGACGCAGCCAAAACTGCCGCACGTAATACGGCTTCATTAGTATCTCCAAGTTTTGCTGCTCACGGCGGAGCAGTTGTGAGAGAAGTGGCTATTGACCCGAATATATCAGGTCTAAGAAGAGACCGTTCGAACTCCGTTGACCCTAACCCAGCTCCCATAAGTATTATAAGAACCACTTCATCCGGTCTACCAAGAGAACATGTCGAAGAAGACCCATTGAGTAGTTTAAGCGGAGGAAAAAGAAAAACCAAACGCCGGTCCCAAAATAAACGCAGAAAGTCCCGTAAATCAAGACGCTAAGCACTTTCGTTTTATTTCCAAAGATTGTTCATCGAATTCATAATCATATCTATCATGAAAAGCTTCTTCATTGTCTTCGTCATCAAAGACAATGAGTCCATTGTATTCGGCAAGACGTTCTTGCCATATCGGGGTTTGTCTTACGTAAAATAACCAGTCTTCTACCATTTTTTCGCCCTTACCTGAAACTCCATATAAACAAACCTCCCTCAAAAATTTCCAATTCGAAACTCCATGACTCGGTTCTCTCGTATAATATCCACGAATATGATGTTCTTTTACATTGACGAATTTTGATTTAGGGCTTTCACTAACCCCGCCGCATTTCATTGTAAGATTCTTTATGATTGTTGCCACCAATTCTGGCTTGCCTACTAATTCGGCCGTCTTTTTATTTATATAAAATCCCAACCTCGGATGGTTCTCTTTGAAATCCCTAGTATATATTTCTTTAAGACAATCGAGCACTTCTTGTTCAAATCCTGAGAAATACAATTCGTATGCCCAGAAGATAGATTCATCGTAGTTTTTTTTAGAAACCGCCAAATCCAACGAATGGAGAACAAGTTCTTTGTTATACAAATAACGCGTTAAAATCATTATACTTATTGTGCTAGTCAAGAAGAATAATATTGGTGGTTCGATTTTCTGAGCGAGCGAAGCGAGCTCGGCTCGGGGCCTACAGAGGAGGTTCCAATAGTCTGAAGAGAACCAAAAAAATATATACATGATTTTTTTTGGGATTTTTATTTCAAAATCTCGAAAAGGTCTTTATCCAAAGGGATCATTTCAGGCCAATTCGAATCCTTCCAAACAATATTCACAAATTTGCGGTCAAAATCGATAATGGTCGCGAGTTTCTGGATGGAAGACGGTGTAGCCTTCACCCAAAAGAGATTGCCCTTGATATCATCAGACCACTTGAAATCTAGGTTTTTGTATCGGCGCTGGATACCGCGTTGAATGTAAATCGCCTCATGCTGTTCAATAAGTGCTTGTGGTTTATATTTTAACGAAGCTCCCTGTGACCGATTCACTGATAAAAGCACTGGAATAAGATTACGTAAATAATCAGAACCGTTCCTAGCCTTCGAAATTTTATGGTCTATATCCCAACCAAATTCAGTTGTTTTTCCATGATGGGAGAATCTGATAGGTTTCCCTGTAATCCTACACTTCCTCCATTCAACCGGGTTTTTGCCTGGAATACATCGACCCTTAGTGAAAACCGCACGGGGACATTCTCGGTCGCCGTATTTAATAAGACTCCTCCTTTTTGGTGCTATATTGCGTGTAGACATAATGATTCGTTGAGTTTGATGATGAATGTGCCATTAATTGAAGACAAAAAAGGAACTTCAATTTTTTATTTTAAATTAAAAACAAACCAAATAAAAATAAATCAAAAATATAAACCAAATGGAAAATCCGCAAGTTCCTCAATCTGTTCCATTCATAGTAAAATGTCCGAATTGTCAAGTAGAAATAATAATAGAAGAGATTAATTGTAAAATATTTAGGCACGCTGTAAATAAATCCACAGGAGAACAAATGAATCCTCATGCTTCGAAGGCCGAATGCGTCGATGCAATTTCAAACGGAACCGTATATGGTTGTGCTGCTCCATTCATGCTCGACCTTTCAGGGAATGAATGGGTAGCCGTTTCATGTGATTATATCTAATAAAAAATAGATAAAATCCAGACAAAATCTAGACAATATATATAAAATGCCCCGAAGTAGTATTCCGAAAGAAAAATTCGCTGAAATCGAAACGTATTCCGACATGAAGGAATTCTATAATATTTTAACCAGTCATGAAGACCAAACATTCAATGGCATCGTCAGGATCGTCAATTTATACGAAAACAGAATGTATGATGTGGTCAATCCAAAATTCGCCGGTCCCGTTAATTGGGCACGTAGATTACCCTACGTGAAAATCAAGGATGATGCCGGTAAAAGGTATGTAATATCTGTTCCTGAAAAGAACAACGTACAGACCCATTTGTTTTTCTACCAAAAGAATACACCGCTCCGTGGAGGGAGAACTATAAAACGAACCTCGAAAATAAACAGAACGACTCGTAAAAAATAAACTCAAAAAGGGGAAAGGGGAAAAAGGGAGAAAAATATGGGTTCTTCAATCCCGAACAAACTTCTTATAAAATGTCCTGTAGGTATTCTGTAGCTTGTCGAATTTCATATTGAATTTTCCGTCGATGTTCTCACGTTTAATGGATTCGATGACCGCCTTATCTTGATTTAATGTATCCTTCATTAAACCACGGAACCAATTGTCTAGGAAATCAAACAACAAAAAATTCCTATAAGTTTTCACGAAGAGTTTAGTTTCGTATTCATTGATAGGGCATGCTGCGGTTACAACGGTATTTATTAAACCCGGTCCAAAAACAATCCTCGCAATAGACGTGTGTGGCAAAACGAATTCGTTATCGATATCAATCCTTTTCATCTTAAAAAGACGGCTTACCATGGAATCTTTTCCGGATTCATATACATAGGATGTTCTCCAATGACCAGGGCCGACCTCTTTCGGCGGGTTCTCATAACTAGGAGCAGGTCTAATTTTATTCCCAAAAGTATGAACGAACGCAATATGCATAATATCAAGCGAGTTCTCCGTTACTACTCTAGGATATGTCTTGAATACCTGATTAATAAATAGAACTTTCATTTTATTTCTGTAAGGATTTCCCGAAGCAGGTCTTCCTTCTGTTTCTTGATTCTCTATTTCGGGTTCTACGAAAATCCGGTCAGCAAAAGACTGGATATCTTCATCAGTGGTTGTCGAGAGGACCTCCCATGTATTTAAATAAATCCAACCGTTTTTTTCTACGACGGCGAATCTAGCAACATTATAAATAGGCGAGGGCTGAAAGCAGAGTCCAGGGACCACTGTAAGATTCCCCGATTTATCAAATTCATATCCGTGATAGGGACAAACAATACGACGGTTTTCAATGACACCTACAGATAAAGCAGCACCCTTGTGGGGGCAAACGTCTTCTAGCGCAGTGTAACTCTGTATCCCGGTTTTCCAGATAACATAGTCTTTCCCCCAGACAGTTACTTTGTATGGCTTTTTAGAATGGATTTCGTTCTTTTCAGCGACGACGTACCAAGACATATCGAATTTCTGGATAGCATTATCAATTATTTTTTGTTCGTTCATCATTTTTTCTTGGATGTTCTCGTTATTCTCTTTTTTGTTTTGATTTTTCGGTAGATAAGACCGAATCTTTTGGTTTATAAAAGAAGCTGTATGAAAAAATCCAGAGGCGGTTGTCAAACAAATTAATACGATATACCATTTCATATATACATATACATATAAATATCTCTATATGTATTATAAAAATGCCAAAAGGAAAAACAGGAAAACGAGTGAAATATGGAGGCAAACGAAGCACGAGGAGAACACGACCATCTTTGAATCCTAACAGTGATTCGAAGGGTATTAATAATCAAAAGAAATCGCATTTGGTCCGGATATTCCTAGAAATGCTAAATGTCGTAAAACTCTATCATTGGAAAACTCGGTCGTTCTCCCAGCATAAAGCGACGGATGAATTGTATGAGCGTTTGAATGAACACGTAGATAAATTCGTGGAGGTTCTCTTAGGAAAGGACCAATCAAGAATAAATATGATAGAAAAAAATATCGAATTATTAGATGCTTCTTCAACGAAAGAATTCCAAAAGAGGGTTTTCGAATACCGCGGATTTTTAACGGATTTAGACCGTTATTTCGACCAAAAGCGAGATAGCGACATTTTGAGTATCCGCGATGATATCTTGGTTGATATCAACCAGTTTTTATATTTACTTACGTTTGACAAATAGGTCTATTCTCGTTTGTATTTCCTAGCCATGTCCCGATTATTCAAATAGGTTCTCCACGTCCTCTGGAATACCTTCAGCCAATATGTCTTCATGACAGCCGTGTAAAGGTCATCCTTGAAAACCACTTGAACCACTTCTAGATTGTTCGATATATAACAATTGGGGTTGGACGTCTTTGCGTATTCAACCACGTCTTCATAATCGAACGTGAAGAATATTTTGGGGTCCACTCTATAATCCATGATTAGTTCTCCTTCAGAGTCTTTCATGACAGCACTCAGATAATAGTTCTTGTCTTGGCATTCAGTTTCCTGAACAAAATTTTCTTCGTATTCGTAAATGTCCATTCTAATATATGTCCTTCTATAGATATCTTTGAAACAGTTCAATTTTATAAGAAAAAATATATGACACCCTTCTGGATGGTGCAAAGCCCGGGAAATTCATATTTGTGTAATCAAATATCGAAGCATATTCGTCGTTTTCACAAGAGAATAAATATATAATCCAATAGAAAAATGAAAAAGAAGTATATTGAAATAAATGAAATCGCGATTATTTCGATTATAAATAACTACTGACATAATCGAATTAGAAACCCAGAATATTTGCTGTGTTTGGATGAGACCTAGTCCTACACCAGCATATGCCATATTTCCGTGTCTATTGGATTGTTCGTATATCATATAGGGTAAAGGTGTGAAATATACACACGCGATATTTTGTGCTAACTCCATTATCATGTTATAATGAGATATCTTTATGTTTATTATATGAACATAAAAATACATTCTTATATACATCAATAATGTCAGATTGGATTTACACAAACAATATTTCAGAAGAAGACAGAACGTATGTTTTTGAAAGAGACCGCAAATACATTGTAAAACATCCACATGGTGGTGTATATAATAAATTTATCTATATTGAACGACATTCCACATCACCAAATCATCATTATTTTCTGGATGAGAATGGCGATACAACAATATTACACGTAAATTTTCGATACTATTCTCTCGGGCGAATTTTAGCGAGGGCCTTGCCGGATAAAGTCCCGGAGGATATAAAACTAAATGAAATCGCGCTTTTTATTTAACTCTTTCCGAACGGAAACCCTGAAATTGGGACAAATTTGTCCTAATCTCACTCCTTATCATGATTTTTTATAATATATTTCTTCATCACCATTCTTGTAGTGATACAATAAAATATTATTGATAATTTAATAATATTTTGAAAAAGTTTCTGTCCAGAAAGAGTTAAAGGGCATACCGAAAACATAATAAAAGAATTTTTTATATTTTATACACAAACATGTCAACCGATTATTTGATGAATACAGCAACCGTATTGTATTTGTTATGTTATGTACCCGAATTCTATGCAAATTATATAAATAAAAACGCGAATTTATATAATGTTTTTGAAAAAGTAGTAATGTTGACTGCAACGAGTTTTGGATTAGGATATGCTGTAAGTATAGAAAACCAAACACTAATATCTAATTATGGTCCTCTCGTTGCTCTGGATTCGATAGCCCTTCTAATGCGTTCGTATTATGCCTATAAAAACCGTCATATAGATGTGCGTATTGTAGACTACGAAGAAATAAAGAACCCGATTCAAGAAAATAAAAATGATTTGAATTTATAAATATATATTATAACAAGACAATGGAAAAACAAAAACAAAAAGAAAAACAAACGATCGATACATACACAATAACAACTTTCTGTCATGGTCCAAAATATACGCCTGTTTTACCTCATTGGAAAAAATGTATTGAAACCACCTGTCCGAATGCGTCCATCGAAGTCCTGGACAAAATAGAACTCAAATTGAACATGAATAAATACGCATGGTGGGATGTTCTCCGTTTATACAAAAACTTAGAAATAATAAAGACGACCGATAGACCAGTGGTCCATATAGACCTCGATGTAATTGTCAAGAAGGATATTGCTCCACTGGTACAACTAGACTACGATATAATATTCGCAAGGGAAATCGGGGGTTCGAAAGCCTTCCCGCCTGAATTTAGCGGTCGCCTCGGATTTGCTATATCTTCAGGATTCCACGTGATAAAACCAAGGGGATATGGGTTCATGAATAAAATGATGGGTCTTATGGGACGTTTAATAAATCAATCCTATAGCGACAGTTTCAATATAATGAAATATATTTTGGGTCATGAACACACGATTGATATGGTTTATTTCAAAGAATACAAAAACAACATAATAAATATCGAAGGAATCCGGATTTGCGTTTTGGATTTCGGGATTATTGAACGAGAACCTATTTTTGACCGGGGACAATATGCCCTACATATAAATGTAGACAATGTTGGCGGATATAATGAATTCGCTCGTTATTTTACAGAACCACTTGAAAGCCTACCTACGCCATGTAGATGTAGAATAAAATATATGGCCGAAAAAACAGAATGCCCACATATTAGAATTAGACAATTGAACAAAATGAACTAGATAATTAATAAGAGAATAAACATAAGAATAAACATAAGAATAAACATAAGAATAAACATAAGAATAAATAATATAATAAACAAAAATGTATACAATTACTACATTTTGTTACGGTCCAAAATATACGCCTATTATACCATATTGGAAAAATTGTATAGAAACTATTTGTCCAGAATCATCTATTTTTATATTAGATAAAATAAACTTACAATTAAATTTTAAGAAATATGCTTGGTGGGATATTCTCCGTTTATTTAACAATATCAAAATAGTAAAAGAAACAAATAAACCAGTAGTCCATATAGATTTGGATATAGTTGTCAAAAAGAATATTCGACCATTAGTAGAATTAGACTATGATATAATAATTTCAAGAGAAATTGGAGGAAATCAAGCGTTTCCGAAAGAATGTAGTGAAAAATTGGGGTTCGGTATATGTTCAGGTTTCTATGTGATAAAACCACGTGCTATACCATTCATGACAAATAATTTAAATAACATGTTAAAAACAAAATATAATACATATAGCGACCAGGAAACATTAATGAATTATATAGTGAATACTCCACATACGGTAGAAACCGTTAATTATGGAAAATTTAAGAACCAAATAATAAACATAGATGGAATTCGTATTTGTGTTCTTGATTTTGGAATCATTATAAGAGACCCCATATTTGATAGAGACCAATATGCAAATCATATAAATATTGATAATGTAGGCGGCGTATCAAATTTTATCCGTTATTTTTCTAGTCCGCTTGACGCATTGCCGCTTACATGCCGATGTGGAAAAAAGCATTTGGGAGATAGTTCCGAATGTCCTCATATAGCTATTCGTCGTCTCGGGCTTTCGACCGAGGAATGAACGTAGACTTTTTACCATCAAATATCCACGGCTTGTGTTGTCCCAATCCATTTATCCAGGTTTGGACTGCGATATAATCTTGAGGGTTTTTTTCAGGACAAATGACTGATTTTGAATTAGATGATTCAAACAACCCGAATCCAAAACAGAAATACCCATCATTCACCTGGTCAATGGTATGTATAACATATTTTTTGTTGGAAAAATCGATGAATTTGATATACCGGGTATTGATAATGGAACTAGATAATTTCAAGAAGGTCATGTAGATAAATATACAAGATGGCTTTGTATATTTATTTTTTGTTTATTTACGAGATTTCGTTTTACGGTTGGATTTACGATTACGTCGTTTCGATTTTCCACCATTTTTCAAGCTTTTTAAGGAATATCGGTTTTTTAGGGCTTCGGATGTTTTATTACACCTTTTCTCATTTAAAACGCCCAATATTTAGATTTTTTTAATGAATACTTGAGATTGTCTTTCACCTAAATAATTTATTTTTTTATGATAACCAGATAAAAAACCATCTATTCCTTTTTGTGTTAAATCAGGACCTCCCCATCCATAATCATCAAATATCATTATACCATTTTTTTTTAATTTTCTAAAACTTAAAACAGCATCTTCTAATACATATTCAGGTTCATGATTTCCATCTATATAAATAATATCAAAAAACTCATCTTGAAACTTTGGAATTTCTAAATTAGAATATCCACGATTTATTATTATTTTATCTTTAACTCCTGAATTTTCAATATTATTAATAAATGAGTTATAAATTGTTGATTGTTGGGTTTTATATTCAGGATAATCATTATAATCTTCCCAAGGGTCTATACAATACAATCTACTATCATTATGTAATCCATAAGTATTCGCAACAGATAAAATATTAGCACCATAAAAAGTTCCTATCTCTAAATAATTGATTTGTTTATCTTTATAATTATTTATATCAATATTATTAAACCAGTTATCTGCTAAACGATATTGAGTTCCAATAAAATTATTTAACATATATTATTTAATAATATCATAATATTATTAAATAAACGCAATTGAAAAATATTATTATGCTAAATATTGGGCGTTTTAAATGAGAAAAGGTGTAAATGATAAATTGTCAAACGCTTCGATCCCATATAAGATATATACATATATAAAATATCTAAACATACAAACTCTGGTTCGTAGCAACATATTTCAATAAAAGCGGCTCGACTTCTTTGAGGGCTGTCAAGAAGGATAAATTCTCGAGGGTCTCCGCAACGGTTTGGAACTCCTTCGCTATAACCACTATTTTCAAAATCGCCTTCGTGAAATCGCCGACCGATATTTCGCATTCCGCCAGGGGGCCCTGGATGAACCATTTACATTCGGCTTCTGTAGTTGCATTACACCATTGGCTTATGAGCGGAACCAAATCGTACATATAATCGAAATTTGTTTTTGGTAATTGATATTTATCTTCTTTGTCCATATAAAACGCGGTTGCTTTGTCCAATGCCTTAAAATCGGCAGTCATCGATGACTGATTCGATAAATCGGGTCTCTGTGCTCTCGACTCTTCTGGAACCCTGATATCAGTAAAGATAGACAACATAACGGCAATCTGAATCGCAGTATAAGAAGTGAATCCAGTATGTCTAACTAGGTCTGCTCCAATCATAGGATAAATCTCGTGAATCTGTCCGGCGACCTTGCCATAAAGAGTTAATTCGCCATTCTCAATGAAACCGGCTTCCGTCAATATTTCCACAAAATACCCTATTTGGATTTCCGAGTAATTAGCAGTATATTCCAGATTTTTTTTGGACGAATCGATATCTATCTGTAATTCCTTTATCTCAACGTGTTTTTTCAAATCCTCATCGAATGTCTTATAGTCCGTTTTAACATCTTGCATCCGCCGATTATGTTCCTTTTGTTTTTTTGCGGAATACATCGAGAACTTCTCCTTGATATCCATAACTTCTTGACAAATTTCCGGAGGTGTTCGAAGAAGGGCGAGAGATTCTTTCTTTTTATCAAGAAGAACGCATTTGTCTTCTAATTCTTTGGACGCCGTTTTAATATAATCATCGAGTTCTCTCTGTAGCATCGATTGTCTGACCAACCCTGACTTCCCTTGTTCAATGTTCTCATTAGGGGTTTGAAACAGCCGAAATATAAGCGGATAAGATATTTTGAATTTCGAGACCAATTTTTGTGGACGACCGCATAATATCTGTTTGTATTCATTTACAGAAGGGATGTCAAAAAGATTATTACAATGCACTACGTGTCCAACTGTGTCGATGCCTCGCCTCCCTGCACGACCCGCCATTTGGGTATATTCGTGGGGCAATAAATACCGCATGGAAGACCCGTCGAATTTTGTCAGGGCTGAGAACACAGCGGTTTTTATAGGACAATCTAGACCGATTGCGAAGGATTCTGTGGCAAAAAGAAGTTTAATATATTTCTTCGAGATCATTAATTCAACTATTTCGCGCAAAACCGGAATCATCCCCGAATGATGGATACCGACGCCCTTTTCCAATAGGGCCACCAGGTCATTATATTCGGGGAGTTCTAAATATTCCCTATAATTGGAGAACCGGCGAATAATTTGTTCACATTCATTCCGGACAATATACGGAATTTTACTATCATCCTCTAATAAATTCGTAGTTATATCTTTTGCGCATTGTTCGACGGATTTCCTCGAGAAAACGAAGACGATTGCCGGGAGCATTTCATTCTGTTTTAGATAGCCTACAAGATGGTTCAAGACAAATTTGCGTTTCATATACATCTGGTGTTTGTCAAAAAGGTTAATCATTTTGTTGATCTCATGATAACCCGTGTCTTTGAACTCTCCTCGTGGGGTTCTCAAGAGAACTAATTTGTTCGTGGAATCCCGGATTTGTTGTTGGATGGCTTTATCTTTGATTGTTTTAAAAGGGGTCTCAGTGGTCGCGAAATATCCATAATGAGTGAGGGGAACCACACGATGTTCGGTCGAAGCCAGATATACCTTCTTGACATCCTCCTGTAAGTTATCAAGGGGAATATTTTGAAGGGGCTTCCGGTTCTCAATCCATTCAGCGAATCCTGTAGGATTATCTATTGTTGCTGAAAGCATAACCATCTGGATATGTCTAGGAAGCATCAAAATAGTTTGTTCCCAGTTTTGACCTCTATCAGCGTCGTTAATATAATGTACCTCGTCAAAAACAACGCATCCTAGGTGGTTCTCGATATCCATCTGAAAGGACAACGGTGATACAGAAGAAGACGGGGTTTGAGCGGTTGATGAAAAGAGGGCATTCATTAAGATTTCCGTTGTCATTATCAATACATCTGCTGTAGGATTCGCCTTAATATCTCCAGTGAGTAGTCCAAAAGAAATGTGTGGATATTTCTTCGTGAATTCATAGAACTTCTGATTACTGAGGGCTTTAATAGGGCTAGTATAAATAACCTTTTTGTTTTTGTTTGTGAAATAATTAATAGCGAATTCGGCGGGCAGGGTCTTTCCTGAACCGGTATGAGCGGTAACGAGAACATGTTGACCCTTCATGATACCATCGATAGCGTATTTTTGGAAATCACTGAGGGGATAGGGGTATGGGGGAATATTTTCAGGGAGTTCTAATTCGCCTTCGAATTTATTGTTGCATAAAAAAACCATGGTCTAATTATAGTGTCGGGTTATATCTATATTATTTTACAAAATAATATACATAATATGTCATTTTCTTATTGTGAGAACCAATAAATGAAGCAATTTCATAACCCCTTGGCAATGGGCGTCATAAAGAGACCAATCGATAAGAGAATGATAGAGAACTTCTTCGGCATGTAAATAAATCCTGAAAATGATTTTTATTTTTTGGGATTTGAGTGTTTCCAAACCCCAGAAATTATTGATAGCCACCAGCCGTCTTTTGATGTCTTCATTTTGTTGATATTCCCAAGATGATACCAATTCTGGATTCTGAATTCTAGCGAAATGTGAAGTGAGTGCCTGATAGTAGTTTTCGAAGATAAATTTCAATTGTGGGACTTTCTTTCTAGACAACCCCGCCAAAATGAATTCGTCGGTATATTTATGGCGGAGGTTCTCAAGTCTAACTATAGGCGATAAATAGGACATAGTCTTCTGGACAATTACTTCGGGGCATCGACCAGACTTCAAACAATGGATTTCGGGAGGCGGGTTAGACATATATTTTTTATATTTCCTTACCCGGCGTTTAAAATCTTTTCGTTTTTTTACAATGGCATCCAGAAATTCTTGGGCCATTTTTTCCATTTCATTAATAATATCTGACTCGGTTTTCATAACGGCGGATTCTACTTTTCGATGGATATTCGCGGATGTGTCATAAAGATTGATTAGCTTGATAGCGTCTTCATGAGCTCCTATAATAGTCCATTTATGGTCCTCCCAAGCATCGTGTTTGATATAACTGCTCATAGTGTATTCGTAACCTTCTTTTGAGAACATTGGGTTGATGACGATTGTTTTAATTATATACTGTTTGGGTATAACTATGTTTTGGATTCAATTTTGTATCTTCTAGAAAACAATCGAATAAAAGCATCGTAGTTAGAGAACCGCGAAATATTCGGCCTCTGGATTCCACAAGGGTCGTCATAAAAGACACTTTCGACCGAAAATCTGGCGGCGACTTCCGCGGTCGGCGTTAGTTTGGCCAAATGAAACGAAAAAAAATGGTCGTCCGTTAGCAAATGTCTTTGGCCTGCCGGTGTTTGGACCGTCTTAGAGCATTGTTGAGTGGTCATAATCGCTTTCCATACATCCCTGATAGACAACCCTCCATTAAAAACTGTCAGAAACCCCGACCATTTTGCTTCCTGAGGCGCACCAATATAATCGTATTCTATAAAATCGTCGACGTTATCTTTTAATAAAACCGTATTTATACTAAATAGAAGTGCTTTTTTACAATTGTTGTTTAATAAACTTCTCCAGATATCAGGCTTACACAACATATTACTATAATCTGTAGATGAAAGCGACGTTGTTTCCAATAAGAAAAACCGGACATTAGGCCATCCTGCTAATCCTTCTTTTATGAACGTGGCGTTCAATGTGCTATGAAAAATCGTGAGACCCCATCCCTTTTTTTGTAGGAAATACATGAAATTCTTTATAACTAATATCAATCGTTCATGACACCGGGTTTCTATAATAACACATTGTTTTGGACTTTTTTCAGGGATGTCTTGAAAATAATTTGGAGATAAATCGAATTGTGATTGATAATCTATCCATTCAGGTATGTCCATTATTCATATAAACCGGGATGTTTTTATATGAATTTTTTGTTATACATCAATAGGGTTTTAATGATACTTAGCAGTGAATCTTCTGCGAGATTTCACGCTTTTATTCTTACGGTAGCATTTTGAGTTTCCACATTTGCGAGTTCCCTTGGGGCATTTCTTCGAACGCGAACCCTTTTTCGAAACGCATAATTTGCTGACAGAGCACCTACGTTTTCCTCTAGAGCAATATGGGGCGGCCATCCTATATATGTCATGAAGAAAATATTGGTAGACCCCCATTGGGATTCAACATAAATATTACTAAATATCATACTAATAAAAAATGTCATCCAAATTTTTCAACAAGTTAAGTCTAGACCGAACCGCATCCTGGTTAATTCCCGTTTATATTGTGCCGGATTATTTACAATATCTCGAATAAGTATAATATCCTTTATGACATCTCCAGATAAAACGATTGTATTTTCAGGAAAAAGCGTCGTTCGAGCCCCCCAGTAAATCGGCGTCGTACCCCATAAAACAGCATTTGTATATTTTTCGCTTGTATACGCTTCTGTTTGAAAATTCTCTATACAAATATGAAACTGATATTGTTCATATGGTTCATCGTCGTTAAACTCCCCCTTTACTCTATGGTCACCATTATAGAATTGTGAACCCCGGCCATAAATATGAATATCTAAATCCGTTGCTAAAATAGCGCGTACTAATTCGTGTCTGTATAAATGCCCCGGCGCCTCGGTTTTTTGACTAACCATAATTGACATTAATCGGTCTTTTACAGGTTCTCGTCGAGGAGGAGTTAAATGCCACATGAAAGCATATTTGTTAATGAATTCGGTTGGAAGACCGGCTGAATCCCCAATAAGATATCGACCCACGTGTTTTTCGGCATATTGTGAAAATTCGTTATTCACCTTTAGAAATTGAGGCGGTTCAAATGCTATTCCAGCGACATTCTTTTTCGGTATATTCAAATCAACTATAGGACAATTCATTAGAATAGCATGGGTATAGTTTTCATCATCAGTTATATAAATATCCTTATCGGCACCATAATTCGGCATTAAATCTGTTTGACAAAGCCGTTCGTATACTAACTTACAATTCGTAGAATCACAAAAAGCAGAAAAAATACGAATCCTGTATTTAGTAGATGTAATCATATGGTATTATAAATTATTTTTCTTGTATATTGTTTTGTAGAATATTAACTATATATATCATTTTATCAATATAAAATTTTGATTACATAAAATATATAATGAGTTTTTTATTCGTAATATATTCCTGTAAAAAAAATGAAGAAAAATCGAATCTATTATATAATATAATAAATAATAGAATACCTAATTGTAGATGTTTTATATTGAATGGAGAACCCGGTCTAAAAACCGGTTATAAAATTGTGGATGATAAATATCTACTAGTAAAATGTGGGGATTATTATGAGAACCTTTCTGAGAAATCGATTTGTTTATTTCGCGCCGTAAAATCAGCGTTTCCAAATGTAAAAGGGATTTTCAAAGTAGACGATGATATTATTCCGAATATTAATAAAATAAACGAAATGATTTCATTGATAAATAGTGTTGAAATCGACTATTTGGGAAATGTTTGTACGATTCCTGATAATTTTTATTCTAAAGACCATTTTAATAAATGTGCGAACCCGAAATACAATACAAAAAAAATTGTAATATCTGGTAGATATATTACTGGACCATTGTATTATGTAAGTATGAAATCTATTACAGCTCTAGCAAATTCGGTAGTTGATTATGATTATTATTTTTTCGAGGATAATATGGTCGGTTATTTTTTAAGAATAAATAATATATTACCATATGCCTACAAGACATACCATGATAATTTAGATTATATTAATAATAATATTCAAAATATTCGTTTTAAAATTTTATATATAAGATTACAAGGTGGATTAAGTGAACAATTATTTCAAGTTTCAGCGGCGTACGAAATCGCCAAAAAATACAACATGATTTTGATTTTATTATATGATAGGTTCGATAAAACCGCGACCGAATGGTGTAAAACTATTTTTAATAAATTTAATAGCATCCCATATGAAACTTTAAATAGAAACAATTTGATAGTTTATAATGAAGAAGGATACAATCCAAATATAATAACCCAAAATAGTAACTATTTATTGGAAGGATATTTTCAAGATAAAAATTATATTAATCCAGCAGAAGCAATAAATTTATATAAAAATGATGAAATCTCAATCCGATTAATGAAGAAATATAATTTATTAACTCAATCGTATTTTATTTATGCATCGAGTTATCAAGGTGATAAACATGAATACTATAAAAATGCTATTGAATCTATATTAAAAAATGATAGTACAGCACATTTTTATATTTTGGGAAATGATATTGAAATATTCGAGAACATTCATAAAACATTAGTAGAAGAATTGAACGCTTTGGATTCATTGTATTTTATGAGTCTTTGTCTTAAAGGTGGAATATGTGGAAATAATAAAATTTCAGAATGGGGGGCCATATTGAATCGAAATAATAAAAAAATCGTTATTTGTCCGGAAGGAAATATTTTATTATAAATTATCATAAAGGTTTATTATTCAATAAATATTATTTTTTCATATATTGGAATATACACTTTTGAATAATATAACCATAGGATAAAATAACCTTCGCCGTAATAATAAATATTTGTATTTTCTGTAACTGTTCTAGGATTTATATCATTAATTAATTCTGGATTTGTATTATATATTGAAGAAAAAATTTGTTGGTCACACCCAATAAAAAGAGATTTTTGTATAAATTCATCAAATCTATTATAAAATAAATCATAAAACTTTAAAAGAACATCTTTATGTGAACCAAATATTGACCCCGAAAAATGAACTTCATCTAAAAAATAATATTGTTGTCTATCTACTATAGGATATATTAAAACAATATCGATTTTATCATTTGATATTGAATTATAATCCGGATAGTTTTTTAAAACTTGAATTAATTCATAATTAGAATGACGGAAAGAACCAATATCCGTCCATACATATTTGTCAGATTGAAAAATATTTAATTCTATTGTTTTTTTCAAAAATAATAACTTCGAATTCCATAAAATATAACATTCTTTAGTTCTACCACATGATTGTTGCTTATCAATTGAATATTGATAATCCCAATAATCTTCATATTTTTTTGCCAATTCTAATTCATGTATTTCTTGACAAATAATATGAGTTTTCGTTTTAAGATGGTCGGGTCGTTTGTCAAGAAGATAATCTTTTAAATCTGGTGAAGTGAAAATAACTAAATTACATTCAATATTTGACAAGAAATTAGTTAGCCACTCGTCATATTCTTCAGGACTATGTTTAGATTTTATTTTATAATAACATGTCACTACTGTTGCCGACATATAAACAAAATTGTAAAAAATCATTTAAATCCTTTTTATACTAATAATTATATGAAATTTGTATTAATTGGTCCAGGTGGAAGTACTATTCCACCAAACGGTTGGGGAGCAGTCGAAAGTCTTATATGGGATTATTACCAAGAACTTGTTTCAAAAGGCCATACAGCAATAATATTAACAGATTCACAATTCTGGGATATAATAAATAAAACCAATGAAGAAAACCCCGATGTAGTTTATGTCATGTACGATGATTATATTCATATCGTTCCACATATTCATTGCGAACGTATTTTTTATATGTCACATTATGCGTATATAACGCATCCTAATTTTGAAGAAAAAGAACAAAGCTATTTTCATAATTTTTTCAGAAAGGTTATTGAATATCAATCGCTTATAACATTGAATGCCATTAGTACAGAAGTTCTCACAGTTTATCAAAAATATGGATATACTGGAAAATCGAATATTATTCATAATGGAGCACGGGCGGATTTATTTCGATATAACAATGCGGTCGAATTTCCAGAAAAAAGTATTTATGTTGCTAAAATAGAGAACCGAAAAGCGCAATATAAATACCAATGTATAGATGGATTGGAATTTGCTGGAAATTATCATAATTCGTCTTTTAATACAAACTCGCCGAATTATTTGGGTGAATGGACTAAACCACTATTATATGAAAATTTGACAAAATATGCTAATTTGGTATTGTTGAGCGATGGAGAAGCAGACCCGTTAGTAGTAAAAGAAGCGCTTATAGCCGGATTAGGGGTAGTTGTTTCAGAATGCGCATCTGCGAATCTTGATAGAACGAAACCGTTTATTACGGTTATACCTGATTATAAATTGAATGATATTGGATTTGTGACAGAACAAATAAAAATGAATAGATTTATATCTGTCGAATTACGTTCTCAAATAAGAGAATATGGATTGACGAAATTCTCTTGGTCAAATATAGTAGATAAGTTTTTGGAGAACATTCCATTAAAAATAGCATTAATAGGCCCTGGTATAATGCCTATACCGCCACCAGGTTGGGGAGCGGTAGAGATTTTAATTTGGGACTATTATGAAGAACTTACTCGGCTGGGTCATAAAGTGGATATTATTAATACGCCTAATAGAGAAGAAATTGTTGAACGAGTAAATGAAGGCAGATATGATTTTACACATCTTCATTATGATGTGTTTTGGAATATATTAGATAGTCTGAACTGTCCAAAAATAGCTATAACAAGTCATTATCCTTATATTGACCAACCGGAAAAACATTTTGACGGATATTCTATAATATTTTCATTTTTGACAACCCAGAAGAAATATATGAATTTCGTATTAGCAGAAAAAGATTATCATGCGTTTACAAAAGCCGGAGCAACTAATTTACATAAAATGAAAAATGGTATTAATAGTGCGGCTTTTAAATTTACAGATGTTCCTATTAAAAATAAATCAATATATTTGGGTAAAATAGACAAAAGAAAAAATCAAGCAAAATATCAAGGAATAACAGATATAGATTTTGTAGGTGGATGTCATGATAATCTTTTTGACAAAACAAACCCAAATTATTTGGGAGAATGGTCAAGAGACCAAATACATGAACATTTGACAGATTATAGTAATATGGTTTTATTAAGTAGTGGAGAAGCGGATCCGTTAGTTGTCAAAGAGGGATTAATAGCAGGACTAGGCGTAGTAGTGAATCGTTCTTCAGCAGAGAATTTAGATACTACTTTGGATTTTATTACCATCATTGAAGATAATAAAATGGATGATTTAGAATTTATTTCAAAACAAATAAAAGAGAACCGTGAAATTTGTATATTAAAACGAAAAGAAATTCGGGAATATGGTATTTATAATTTTGATATTAAAAATGAAATAAAAAATAATTATATAACTAAACTATAATTAACTCTTTCCGGACGGAACCTCTAAAATTAGGACAAATTTGTCATAATTTAATTCCTTACCATAAATTCTTATAATATATTTCTTCACGGTGATTCTTGTAGTGATACAATAAAATATTATTGATAAATTAATAATATTTTAAAAAGTTTTGGTCCGGAAAGAGTTAATCATTTTTCAATAAAATAAGTGTTTTGTAGAAGTTTCTCAACGATATTCGTATTATGATTTGTCTAAAATATTTTGAATGGGTCATTAATACAATGTTTTACCATTTCTAAACTTGAGAATATAGCATCAAAATGATAAGATTTTTTAATTATTATTTATTATCAAACCATTGGTAGGACAATGGACCTATACTTATAACTTCCATAATATAGTAATTATAATTATTTTTTAACACCAGTTTTTATCAAATGTTTGATAGCAATAACTTTTACCTTCTTTTGAAAAAGAACTATATAAATTTTCATGTGGTCCACCAATAACACAATATGCTTGATGCATATAATTCAAATTATTATACTTGTTGTCTATTAATATTTTACTTATAAATCCACCGCCAGTCATTATAGGTATATTTGCTTGTATAATATTATTATCATTTATTTTCATTATACAATCAATTGATTTTTCTAAATTTTGTAAAAAATCTAATAATATAATCGAATTTTTACAAAATCCAAAAAATGGATTACCAATATCTGAACATTCACTATCAATTCTATATGCAACAAATTCATATTGAAAATTTTCATCAAACGGTTTTAACCAAACAGAATCAATATCTGAATATATACCGCCATATTTATATACTATATATAATCTAATAATATCTGCTTTATATCCATAATTATTAAATTTTTGTATTTGATTATACACATATAATTCTAATTCATCATTTATTAATTCATTATATATATTTTTTGTAATAATATTATTATTTTCAAAAATATCTAATATATCAGGGGTTAAAGTATTTTCATCTATCCATAAATATATAGAATAATTCACATTTATTTTTTTACAATTAATCACCGTATTCATATATTTGTCGTTTATTACACTCCCTATCCAAATAAAATGTATATTTTTTTCCATGATAATTGAATTATCATAATTATCTTTGTTATTATATTTAAAATTTAATTCATTATATTTACATAGAGTAGGAATATATTGAAACCAGGGTTTTGATAATTTATCAAAATCAATCATTTTTGATATAATATCCATTTTCATATAAATATATTTATATTTATATATCTATATGAAAATTGAAGAATATATAATTAATAATACTATAACTAAAGACAATTGTATTAATTCTTATAAATATTTTGAATTAATTAATTTTTTAATATCTAATAATTCAAAATATATTAAATTAGAATTAACAGAAGATATTCTATATGAAAATTCTTTATGTACAACTTTAAAACAACTAAGTAATAAGATAATCTTATTTTCAAATATAGATATAGATTTTCCTCCACCAAAAAAACCATATGAATATGATAAATTTTTTCATAAATATAATATGCCTGAAAATTATGAATCAATTTCTTATTATGATAAAATCGATAAACACGTAATTGATATAATAGAGAAAAATAATTTATTTATAGTGACATATTCTGTTTCTATTAATCATCCAAATATTATATTTGTTCCATTAGGTATTTACAGTCAATTTAATCATTTTCATTTAAAAACAAAAAATAAAGATATTTTATGTTATTTAAATATGGGTGTTCCATGTGATAGATGGTTTGGAAATCCACGTAAAAACATAATAGATAGTCTTAAAGATAAATCATTTGTAACTAAGAGAAACGGTTTATCTATAGATGAATTTTATAATGATATTTCTAGAAGTAAATTTATGATTTGCCCGCGAGGTTGTGGTATAGACACCTATAGATTATGGGATTGTATTATATTGGGTTGCATTCCTATTGTTGAAAGATATGAAAGCCATATACAATGGGATGACCTTCCGATATTATTTTTAAATGATATATCTGAATATGATGGATTTACAGAAGAATTTTTGAATGAAAAATACGATGATTTTTTACAAATGAATTTTAATTATGATAAATGTAGTATAGAATATTGGAGAAATAAAATAAATAATATAAAGAAAAAAATATAAATAATATATATGAATATAGATTTATTCGAAAAATATAAATCTCATATAGAGAAATCAATAAATAATGCTGAAAATGAAATATCAAAACTAAGTGATGAATTATTTAATATTGAAGGAATGACTGGTAGAAAAACAAAACATTTTTATAATAATTTACTTGAATTTGAAAATAGTAATTATTTGGAAATTGGATGCTATAAAGGGTCCTCTACTTGTTCTGCTTTATATAATAATAATGCGAACGTAACATGTATTGATAATTGGCATGATTTTTTGTTAAATGAATTACATAATAATGTAAGTAGCAAGCCCCCTATTAATGAATTTTTACAAAATATTGAAAAATATAAAGGTAATAATAATGTTTTATTTTTTAACGAAGATTGTTTTACAGTAGATATTAATAAACTTAATAATTTTAATATATACTTATATGACGGTGACCATTCATACGCATCACAATATAACGCATTAAAATATTATATTGATAAAATGGAAGACATATTTATTTATTTAGTAGATGATTGGAATGACGAACCTGTAAGGCAAGGAACATACGATGCTATTCGGGATTTAAATTTAAAAAATTTGTGGAGTCATGAAATTAGATTAACGGATAACAATACCCATACGCCATCTGAAATTGCTCATAAAACTTGGTGGAATGGAATATATATATGTATTCTCCAAAAAAATATATAAATTATTATTTTTGTAATTGAAATGCGGTTAAATAACTATAAAACACAGAGTATCTTCTTTGAACAATCTATTTTTTACACCTTTTAACCTTTCAAATGCCGATTTATATATGATAATTCCGCCTTCGGCGGAATTATTGATATATAAAAGGTATTTTATCGGTTATAAAGTAACAGTTACCTAATTACATTCAAAGATGCCGACCCTAAAGGGTCGGCGTTTAGAATGTAAAAAGGTGTAAAATATTATTAAATTCTCAATAATATTTTATTGTATCAGTACAAGAATGGTCATGAAGAATTTTATTATAAAAATCATGGTAAGGCGTGAAAAATTTCCCAATTTCAGGATTTCCGTCCGAAAATAGTTAATCCACTATATGAAGTATTTTATCACTATAAGAATAGTCATGAAGAAATATATATAAAATCATGATAATGAGTGAAATTAAGACAAAATTGTTTTAATTTCAGAGGTTACCATATGGAAAGAGTTAATTAATAATGTCAAGTATAACACTTCATTGTTAAAGGTTTTAATGAGTTTTGAATTTGATGAAAGTTATTAGTTCTGTCATATAAACACTTTTTTATTTCGTCTGGTAATACTATAAAATAATAAATAATTTACATAATGAATTCTCTTACATCATTATAATCATTTTTGTATATTTCAAATGAAGGTTCTTTATATCCAAATTTACTTACATAATGAAGCCATAAATTAGCGAGTGAATGATTAGTATCATTAATATTTACATCATCCATAATTATAACCGCATTATTCATCAATAATTTATTTGTGTTTATAATATCACATTCAGCAATATCTAAACTATGACCACCATCAATATGGACTAAATCAAATTTATCATGTATAATAGGTACAATATTTCTACTATCACCTATAAGTAACTGAATTCTATCACCAAAATCCTTTTTAATTTGTTCATAACATGGAATCACATATTTATGCCATCCAATATCTACACAAGTTAATTTTATATCCGGATTAGATAATAATATTAATACGGCACTAAATCCAGAATTAAATCCAATTTCTAATGCTTTATGCTTATTCTGACATGATGAAATCACACTCTTTCTTTTTGGTAAAAAAATACCTATATTATTTGGGTCTTCTTCAAAGATATTTCCTTCTAATGGTTCACCGACAGATTCAACTATTGGACGAAGAACTGTTGCTATATACAATTCAGCATTTTCAAGAATCTTATTAATATCCATGATAATTATATGTAATTATATTTCTTTATATTGTTTTACACAAATTCTCATTAAATATGAATAAAAAGGTGGGAGGCATAAATTAACTCGTTTTAGACAAAACCTCTGAAATTAGAATAAATTTGTCATAATTTATCTCCTATCATTATTATTTATGATAATTGATGTATGAATACATTAAAATATTATTGAAAAAATTACTGTTCAGAAAGTTAAATTTAAATACGTCATATTGATAGTATATCTAATAAATCTTTAATCCTATTTAAATATGTATGTTTTTCTCTAACAATCGTCATTTGTTCTTTTATTAAATCATAATTATTCAGTTGTGCCTCTGCGTCATAAAATAATTGACTCTCGTTTTCATTATATACAACTTTTTTTTCTAATAATTCATATGTATGAAGCGAATTTGTTATTCCAAGATGTCCATAACTTATTGTTTTTAAAATACGACACGCAATATAACCAATTTGTTTATGGCATGTTCCTGTTTCTCCTAATCTAATTTTATTTGGATCTCCCGAACTTCTGAAATCCGGTGACATATAAGACTTCATTGTTAAATCCTGAACATCTTCAAATGATTTTGGATTTGACCAAGGGTTATTAGTTATAAACGATATACCGTTTTTTACACATTCATTATAAAACAAACGTATTTCATTTGTGTTTGTATGGTCAGCACTACCAAACCAATATATTACTCGTTCTTTAGGAATAAATATATTTTCTTCTTTTATTTCGTGTGGTAATAAATCTGTTGCCCAACATGTGTATATACATTCATAATCCATTGAAATAGGATTATTATGATATCTCGCAATACCACCATTATCTTTCAATTTTTGGTAATATGTACAATCGCTTATTTTTATACATTTTGACTTATCTAAAACATAATTAAAGTTACAATCTTTGATAGAATCTACCAAATATCTTATTTCAATAAATCTTTTTACTTTTCCTATATATTTTTCAGGATTACGTGCAATATGAACAAAATAAATAGAAGAATCATTTATAGGTATTAAATCATCAGCATATCCTTCTGTTATAAATAAACAATTTGAATAATCAAAATTTGTTGGAAAACTACCATCATGAAACCAATAAGTTTCATAACCAAGATGTTTAAACCCTTTATACCATCCATAATGTATATAACTATGAGTATGTGTATGTAATGGAAATCCCCAAATAATAACCTTTGAAAACATAATATTATATAATATTATTTTTTTTTATATATATTTTATGACAAATACTTAAATAGACATAAATGAAAATATAAATAATTATCTACTAAATTAAATAATTCTTTATTATCTTTCCAAACTAATGCTAGTGATAATTGCTCGTTATTAGCATTTCCTTTATTTAACATTTTTTCTACAAAAACATTTTCTACTAATTCACCTATTCTTTTTACAATAAAAGCAGAACCTCCAAACATACCACCAAATAATAAATTATCAGATTTCCATACAAAATCGTCATTTAAAGGATAACTATATAAATCATTTCTTTTTTGTATAATAATTTTATCTTTCGTTTGTTCTAGTATCAATTGACCATTATTACTAGGGTATTTTTGATTTAAATCTACATCTAAAAAAAATCGCGAAATACCCGCATCTGCCCATAAAAAAAAATCACTATTAAAAGGATTTTCATCTATTGCCATCTGTAAATAATGAAATTTGGAATATTGAACTATATTATATTCTGGTAATTTACATTCAACCCTATCACCATCTTTTATTTTTATTTTATATTCTTTGGATTCCAATATTTCTTTAATTCTATCATAAAATCTATAATAATAAGAATCCTTGAAATCAATAACCTTTATGACAGTTGAATACTCTTTTGGACGATTTTCTTCAAAAAAAACACGAAATTTTTCTTCGGTTACAATAAATAAATTACAATTTAATTGGAGAGTTCTTTTTATCCAATTCAGGTATTCTTCTATAGTACGCCCATCACCTTTTTTATCTCTACCAATATCAAAAAACGCAGTAACAATAGTTGTCATTTATAATATATTTATACTATTTTTATACTAATTATCACGTATATTATTGTTCTACTACAGAATTATCTATTTAATATCTCATTATCGGTGTAAACAACGCTTAATTTCTGGAATTTTTTCCATAAATTCAATACTCCTATTATACCAACACTTATACTGATGTTGAACAATAATACTATCATTTTTATAATTAGAAAAATCATTATGTCCTTCGTATGAACCAATTGTACCCTGATTTAAAATAATAATAACTGAAAAAAGGTAATCTTGTCCTAAATCTGAAGGAAATTTATAATTTTTCCAATTAATTAATATATCATCAATTATATGTTTATTTTTTAAATATTTTAAAAAATTATCTTTATGAAAAACAGACCCACCATGTCCATTAAATTTATAAATAATTGTATTACTTAAAAATACATATTTTTTCTTTAATTCTTCTATTTGAAAATCTAATATTCGATTTGGTGAATATCCACTTAAATCATATTTAAATGTATCGTTTATTTTATTATTTATAGAAACATCATCTTCTAACCACATTACATATTCTTCTTTTATTAATGAAAATACCTTTATAATACGTTCAATTAATTTATTAGAATTGATAATATGGCTACCGTCATCCATATTTTTATGTGTTAACCATATATTTTCATTTTCAAATATATATATACAGTTAAATAATTTCGCTATTTCAGTATAATCATAACCATTATCCGATAATAAAACAATTGTACTAGTTGGATAAAATTTTCGGAATGATTCTAATGCTTTATATGTTGCTAATGGCTGTTTATGACATTGTAAATAAGCTCCAAATGGTTGCGACATATTATTATAATTTTATAAATATTTTTAAACCCTTTTATACCTTTTACATTCACGGTGTAGTCATTTCGTAAAAATGCGATTCATAGCATATTAACAACATCTACAGAGCAGGTAGTAGTAAATGTAATTTTAGGTAACTCTTACTTTGTAACCGATAAATCAGCAAATGAAAAGTTGAAAAGGTAACTGTTGTGATTGAACCTCTAGCGTGACGCCTTCAGGCGTGCAATTGTAAAACTTCAAGGGTGTAAATCTTCACTGGTATAAAATAATCAACTAGTGCGTATAAAATATAAAGATAATATTGTATTTATTATAAAATGAAAATAGTTGTATTAACTTTTGGTGGAAGAGAATGTAGTTTAAAAATATTATTTCCTCTTATTTTGAAATATAAAAAGTATATTCATGAATTTAGAATATTCATAGCTACTGTAATTCAATCGGATATTGATTATATGGAAAAATTCGCAAATGAAAATGACTTCGTAAAAACTATTTATCTAAAAATTAATGGGAAAACAATTACTGATAATAGTCAAAAAGAATTGATTTGGAATAATGCTTATAATATGTGCCAAGAAGAAAACACAGTATATATAAAATTAGATGATGATATTGTATATTTTGACGAAACATTATTTACTGAATTTGTAGATTACAGGATAAATAACAGAAATTTTCCTATTTTATATCCTGTTATTATTAATAATACAATTACTAGTGTTATTTTACAAGAAAACGGAATATATCAACCAAATATTAAAAGTAATATATTAAATACTTGGAAAAATACCTATAATCGTATCAAAAACCATATAATTGAAAATAAAACAAAAAAATTACGTATAGGCGATTTTGTTCAAGACTATGAGATATTATGCCCAATCGCTTGGGGTAATTTGAATTATTGTTATGATATTCATTGTCAATTTATAAATGATATTTCGCAAGATAATATCAAAAAATATTATTTGAAAGATAATATTATTTTAAACCACGCGGAACCTGTATCAATAAATGCGTGTTGTTGGATTGGAGAGGATTTACACAAATATGTAAAGGAATATGGAGATATATACAATGATGAAAATTATTTATCGGTATATTTGCCTATATGGTGTGGAGAAAATAATGAAATATATAGCAAATCCGTTGTAGCTCACTATGCTTATTATAAGCAACGCGAGTTAGGATTAGATAATACAGATATTTTAGATAAATATTACCAATTTGTACAAAATAATATATAATATTTTTACACCTTTTAACCTTTCAATTGCCGATTTATATAACCTGAAATCGCCTACGGCTATTACTCGGATATAAAAAGACAATTTATCGGTTATAAAGTAATAGTTAAGAATAGTAGATATAACTATTAGCTTTTGAATAATTAAATATATATTCATATCAATTTACAGTTACTATAAAAACCTTTTTTTGGAATTTTATAAAGATACATTAAATCTCGTAACATATGTTCATGAACACCAGGATATTTATCAGATGGTTCTAAATCATTGGGTAATCTATCATTTTTTTTATAATATTTAAATGAATTTAAATAATCCATATTCAGAAAAAGAGACGCATAAACATTCATAATCATATTACTTCCAATATTTAACCAATCCGATATCAAATTATCTAACTGTCCTATATCCAAATAATGAATAGAATCTTTATTAAAATTTGAACAAATAATTGGTTCCATTGGTAATAAATCAAAACGAATACGAATAACATAATCATAAACAAACCCATTTTCATTAGCATACAATTCTTTTAATTCATTAGCTTTATATATAGAATAGTACATACTTGTTAATTGTTTAACGTGGTATTGTACGTGTTCTTCGTCTTTCCAGTTTTTATGATTATTCAATTTTTTAATATTTTCTAATCTTTTTTCAGGTATACCTATATTTATTTTTTTAAAATCACGTGGTTTCTCTACTAAATATTTTTTTGGTTTGTATAAATCAATTAATTGACCATCAATACCTTTTTCTAATAAACAATTTCCATTATCCGCATGCAACTTTTCTATAAATAATGTATCTGAATCATAATTCATATGAATAAATACATCTGCTTGATTTGGTTCAATAATATTTTTCAAAATATAAGGATATGTTAATAATGCTTGTCGTGGTTGACCAGAAATACAAAGAGCTACTTTCATATAAACAATATAAATACTAAATTGTTTATATTCTTTATATAAAAATGAACAATAATTACACATTTAGACATTTATACCGGTGAAGATTTGAAATGGGACACGCCCCATAGGGACGTATTTCAAATCGTTACCGATATCCGACCATTGAAGAATTAAATTGGGACATTTTAATTCTTCAAGGGTTTAAAACACCGATTATTTTACTCCTTATAATTTTTGTTTTCTTATTTTATTTTTTATATATAGAACATTAAACTTCTTGGAGAACATTTGAATATTTTACAAACTTCTTCTTGTGATTTGTCTTCTACTAAATAATATTCAACAGCACTTATTTTATAATGTTCGCTCCTATGTTTCATAATAATTCTATATATTATTTTGTAAATAAAAAATAATATATATATATATGATTATACCAATAGGAATTCAATGCACAAATGCCACATTTAAAAAAAGTTTTGAAAAAACATATACATTACCTTTTGATTGGATGTTTGCTACTCCATCATTTGTTTTTGAAATGTTGGAATTATTACTTGAAAAAAATATTAATATTGAAGATTTAGTTAAAAATCATTTTTTCTATTGTGAAAAAAGAGCAAATGTAAATAGTTTAGAACACTATTATACTTGTGATAATGGGGCTTTATTTAATACTAAATATAATGTTATATTTCCACACGATGAAAATAATATTGATAGTATTAATAAATATATAAGAAGGTTTGAAAGATTGAAAGATATAATATTAAATTCAACAGAATGCTTATATTTCATATATACATCTCAATGTTCATTAGAAAGTGGTAATTTTACAATTGATGGCAATATTGTAATAAATGATGTGTATGTTTATTTATCTAAGATATATAAATTAATTAGTAAATTTAGAAATAATTACAAAATAATATTATTTGACACAATACAAGAAGAACAAATATCTTTATTAGATGAAAATATAACTTTAATTAAATTAAATAAATGTAATTCTTGGGAAGAATTAGTGCCTCAAATGATAGAACATAATTTTTTTACTAAATCAGCGTTTTAAATGTCTAAAGGTGTAAACACCGATTTATCAGTAAAAAGTAACGGTTACCTAAATTAAATTCATCGATTTGATGTAGATGCCGAACCTTTAAGGTCGGCATTTGAAATGTAAAAGGTGTAAAAGGAGATGTAATTATCTAAATTTAACCCTTTACTTTACACCTTTTCTCATTTAAAAACACCCATTTTATTAGAATTTTATTAGGCAAAAAATGTAAAATCAATAGTAGGAATTTCACCTACGATGCTCTTACTGTTCATCTTCCTTGTTTTTACTTGAAAATGTGAAAGACATTAATATTGCAAATTTTCAAATTTATTTAGATAAAAACTATTTGGTATATCAAATAATATATTATTATCCATATTTTTATAAAATATATTTTCAGGACTATCGTAATTAATAGTATTATTTTCTATTTTATTATAAACTTTCATTAATTTCTTCATATTTTCATTATTACCTATAAATAACCAATCAGGAATACACCCATTTTTTTTAATACCATGAATAATATTTAAATTATAATTATCTAATAAAATATTTTCATTACAAAATAAATCAAAACGATATCTTATAATTACATCGTATTTAATATTTTTTGATTTTTCATATTCTTCCAGTGTTAATATGGCTTTTTCACATATATAAAATTGGAAGATAGTTCTTTCTATAGTTCTATCGTTTATATCAATATTGTGATTGTTTTTTATAAATTGTTGGCGTATATTTAAATCGTTTAAATGATTAAAAAATTTCTTATAATCTAATACTGAATATTCTACTGGATTATATATATTTATTAATTCATTTTCATTTATTGTAATGAATTTATTTTCGTTGATATTTGAAGTACAATCTGAATTACAATCAATATATTTAATATCCCACGTGCTAAATATTATATCAAATTGATATGTTGGATTTGGCGTGATAATTTTATCAATAATATTGTTCATATTATTTATATTTCTGTATAACCCAGATAGTAATATACAACATCTTTTCATATTATATTAATATGTAATATATTTATATATCTAAATATCTACAAATACGTCATTATTAATTTCCAAAATATTCTTTTTAAACAAAGGATTCAAATTATATCCAATAGAATAATCTTCGAAATAATGGTCTTCAATATTCGTTTTTTTGGTTAATAAATCCTCAACGGCGGTTCTCGAGAGAACATAAAACCTTCCATTACAATATTCGTTTTTCCTCATAAAAATATTGCGAGGTAATTCTGGATGGTATTCCCAGTATCCTGAGAACTCTTCTTTCTCGATTTTACATTTTCTTCCTGCGTAATGAACTTCGGGGGTCAATTGCGGAATCAATCGGTCAAAAAAAGAAAGGTCTGTTAGAATCTGGTCATCATCTGTCTTAAAGATATATTTATATGGATGAACAGCATGAACAGCTTCATATGCTCTTATAACCTTTTTAGGAAGAGAACAATAATCGTCATCGACTTTCAAATAAAGGATTCTATCGGCTTCATCAAAGATAAACGGGACATCTAATTCAGGCTTTCCAATGACATGATAATAGGGGATTTTGATTTCTTTAAGCCATGTGTGTTTTTGATATTGTGCTTTAGGCGCATACATTTCACAGTTCATAATAAGGAGGATATATTCACTTGTCATATAGAAACCATTTAAAAATATTTCTATATTTTTTGCAATGAAAGGTGTTTATATTAATTTAGATTGTAGGACAGATAGGAGAGAACATTTTGAAAATGTAAAAAAACAACACCCCTTTTTTTTGGATATAGAACGAATGTCGGCAATAGAAAATACCGACGGTTCAATCGGGTGTTGTTTATCTCATATAAAGGGATTAGAAATGTTGTCGTCGACTATCAATCCATACGTATGTATCATAGAAGACGACTTTTTCATTTTTGACACCAACAATTTTTCAAAATTTGTCTCGGAATTCGAAAATATAAAAGACCTAGATGATTGGGATGTTATTGTTCTTACCCCGAGAGGGAATACAATTGAAGGTACTCCCAATATGGGAGTTGCTGGGTTCAAAAAGATAATAAATAACCAAACCACAACAGGGTATATTATAAAAACCAAATTTATACCAAAACTACTAGAAAATCTCAATGAATCTCTTCAATTACAACAAAATGGTATAGAGAAAAATATATCTTCAATCGACCAGTATTGGAAGAGGCTACAATTAACTAGTAATTTCTATTACTTTGCCGATGTGTTTGGAGGACAATTGCCTTGTTGGTCAAACATCGAAAATCGGTGGGTCGATTATAATGAACGATTTCGTAATCAACATCTATTTTGATGGTGAAATATATTTAGTAAAGATATATGAATCAAATAGACAGAACAAATCAACCGTTTCAAGGTATTATTCCTACCCCTGCCGGAATTCTTTATGGACAGAACGCAAGGGTCGACGAATTGAATGACAGGATTTTGTCTCGATTTTCGTGTGATGCTCCTCTACAGGCAAATTTCGATGTCCGTCCTGTTCCTACAAAATACGCAAGATTCCCGGTTATTGATAGAGTGACCCAGCCTAAAATCGGTATCAAAGACCGAGGATATTTTAGAGTCTCTGATAATTTCGCCCCAGTTCAGAGCAATGGTCCTGTAGATGGATATTTTTCACAAGTCGATAAGGAGTCCACTTTGCGTAATCAGTTTTTCGCCATTCAGTCGGCACCTCAAGCTTCTTATATCCCTAGGTCCGATAGCGATTTGTATAAAGTGAAGATGCCTACACCCACCATTAAAGAGCCCCAACCTCATCCATCTCTTTTTGAACGTTATAGAATGGATGTTTTAGCACCGGTTCGAAATGCCGACCCAGCCATAGGGCATAAAACCTTTATGAATGACACCAGGGTTCAATTGAGGGGCGGTGTTCTCAATCCGAATGTCTAGGTATCCTCCATTTATTATACAAAAACCGATGAATTTCATTTATCTCTATAAATAAATGAAATACCTGGCGGTCCTATTAATTATATGCGCAATCATATTAGTTGTTCTTTATATAAACAAAAAACCTAAAGTCGAAGCTTTTCAACAATCGGAAAAATTCGTCGTTCGAACAAATGCCGAAATATATGATGATTTCTACAGCGAAATCTACGATGAATTAATGGTTCCTGAACCGAGAGTGAATTACGAGTTGGATTTGATAATAAACACTATTCAGCCCAATATAAAGACAACCAAAATCCTTGATGTAGGGGCTGGAACAGGCACGCTTGTTGATACATTGTCAAGAAGAGGTTATATGGCCACAGGTGTTGATAAGTCGGCATCGATGGTCAAAAAATCGGGTCGGCCATTGATTCGGGGAGACGTAGCAGACCCCATGCTATTTGACAGGGGTTCATTCAACGTCATATTGTGTTTGGATTTTACTATTTATGAGATGTCGGATAAACGAGGTTTTTTTAAAAATGCTTTTTACTGGTTAGAGAACCATGGGTATTTAGTCGTTCATTTAGCTGATAAAGACCGATTCAACGCAATAGTCCCAGGGGCCAAACCTGCTGTTCTCGATACTGTAGAGCAATTAGGTCCAGAAAGAATAAAAAAGACGGAAATCGATTTCGGTGATTTCACGTATTCTTCGGATTATGTTTATGGAGAGGGTTGCCGGGTTTGTCATAAAGAGTCATTTGTGGATAAGGCTTCGCAAAACGTCAGGCAGAACGAATTGACGCTTTATATGGAGAATGTTGATGAAATCGTCGATATGGGTCGATTGGCCGGGTTTACAGTGAAGGGTGGGTTCTCATTGGCGAATGGACCTTTACGGGATGCCGCCCAGCAGATTATTATTTTTGAACGCGTCTAATCAAACGTCAATAAATCTAACGTGGTTCCACCCATTTTCATTTTAAGGCTTTCGATTTCTTTTATTTTTGTATCTAATTGTCGAGTGAGTTGTGCGATAATTATCTGCTGGTTCTTCACGGTTTCTTTTAGCTGGGTTGATTCGATATAATGATTTGAACGATTCGCGTTCATATCATCGAGCCATTTTTGATGGACCTTCGTTTTAAGATGTTCTTTCAACTTAGGTTTGGATTCATAGACTTTTTCTTTCCTGGCCCCGCAAGGGCATTGGATTCCATGTTTAAAGAAAGCAGGGAGTTTATCGATATATTTTCCGGTTTCGTCGATACTAGGGGAGTATATGTCGGGTTCTGTTACAAGTTCCATTGTTCTCTTATGTATACGTATTTGTTTTTGATAACCATTTGAATCAATTTTATCCGGGGGGCTTTGCCCCCCTGGACAGGGCACTAAATGTGCCCAGCTGTGCCCCCTTTGGGGGCACTGGACCCCCCATTCAGCTGGATACTTTATTTCACAGGGTTGTCAAGAAGATAATATTATTATGCCTTCGGCACCTTGAAATTATATAAATGGCCGAATTTATATAATTAAATGAATCAAATAAATCAGTTGATAGACCGAACATTTCTTTATGACAACCTACCGCAATATATTTTGTTATCCATTTTGTTCATATTATTTTCGGTTTTTCTGTACGTAAAACTAGCATTCCCTTTTTGGAATATCCAGCCCGTTTATCACGTGTATGATTTTTGGAGATGTTTATACAGGACACCCTTCCGGATATACAAACAATTCCATCCGAAAGTCCGGACAAAATACTGTAAGCCCGAATTAATCGAAACCATGGGATTCGTGGATGCCTCGCCAGAAAAGAAAAAAGAATTCGTGAATTTAGTGCAATGTTATTCATTGGCCGACGAAAACGCCATTTATATGTTTCATTTAGACAATTTGGAAGCCTATTTCGGGGGACATTTGTATTCTTCTTATTTGTCGTTTTATACGGAGATTTTCTATAAATCCGTAGAGGGTGAGGTCATAAAGGAAAATGTGCCTAAGGGTTGTATAAGTAGTCGGTCGGGGGTTCTCGTAGCGAGTGGTCATAAAGAGAATATATACTATATTGACTTCATGACAACTATTCGTGGGTTGCCGAATGGCGCTGGTTTAAATATGACCCGACAGTTATTCGATACACATATTTATAATGTGGGACTTCGTGAGTGGCGTAATTCGATTGATATAAAAGAAGGTTCTCGTATACAGCCTATAGGAGTCGGGCTATTTAAACGGATGGGTTTTAACCTAGATGGGATAGTTCCACTTGTGCGGTTTACTAGTCGGTCATACGAGATTCCTAATAATCCAGGGTTTTATAAGGGAATCCGGTATCCCGAACACGTGGTATTAACAGAAATTTGTAGTAGTAATCTGAGGAAGATGACAGATGGGCTAGAAATGTCTTCTACAAAATTCGCGATATATGGCGTGACGGATATAGCGAACTTGATTGGATTAATAAAAGCGGGGGTCATGTATGTATATATTTTGGAAAGGTTGGGTGATATATTGGCGATGTATTTTTTCAGGGATACACGGATACGATATGAAGGGTTGTCGGAAAGGGACACAGGTGCTGTATTGGAACTAGCGGGGTCGATTTATATATCGGGGTCTGTAGGACTATTCCATAATGGATTTATGGGGGCTTTATATGATATCTTGAAGGGAAAACCGGTATATCGTAGGATACAAATCGACGATATATCAGATAACGGGGGATTCGATATGAGGGAATTATATTTTTTGGGGGAGGAGAAGGGAGGCTATTATTTATTTAATTTTGTGGTGCCTTTTTCTTATTCTCCTGGAGGATGTTTTTTGCTTTTTTGAAGATGAGTTAATTATTATCAAACTATAAATAATAATATTCATCTCACATATTTTCCCGTTTTCAAAAAAGTGTCCAGAACAAAGATTATAAAAATCCCAGTAAAAGAATACAAAACAAATTCTTCCGTAATATTCGCGGTTTTTTCAGCTTCCATGTTCTCCAACATATGTATCATATAATTAATTTTGTCAAGAAGTTTACTATCTCCTCCATTAGAAAACCCTTCAGCGCCATTTGATAGTCCCATCATAGAATAATACGGTTTTGTAGAGGGCACACTCTGTATCCCGCTATAAACATCCCGGTAATTTCCTAAAGGCTTATCATCATTGGTGTAAGCAGGATAATTATACGATGTTCTCTCGGTAGACCTTTCCATAGATGAAGGCATTTGTAAAGGCATCCCTAAATTCGTATCAAAAAGTTTTTTTTGTTGAATCTCCGGATTCGGTGGAGGTGTAAAATCCGCTAAACCAGAACCGTCGTTCTCAATCGAAACAGCCGACATCTGGTTAATAATCTCAGTGACCCTATTAGTTCTCTCATCAGCACGTTCTTCGACCTCTGTAATATTATAAATCATGAAATCCTGTTTTTGAACCGGTTGAACGTCGAGAGTTGAAGGCTTCGATTTAATCGTCTTCCGGTTCATTGCAGGAGTTCTTTTTTTATTAGGAAGCTCGTCATTCGTCCAAGGAAATGCCGTTGAAACTAAAGACATGGACCTTTATCTAAAAAATGCCCAGATAATAATTCGTTGAACAAACGTCAGATGAAATATATGGACCTCCTATATATAGAAAAATGAATCTCATCTTAAACTTTTTACCAATGGTTCTCCTTTATTTAATAGCAACCTATTCGCCCCAAGTTGCCCGTATTAGTCATACAGTTTTAGGAAAAGTCATCGCTATAGGATTAATCGTTTTATACTCTTTTTTCGATATCGTTTCAGGATTACTAGTATGCGCCCTCATTATTTTCTATTACCAGACTGATTACGTGGAGTCGTTTTCGAATCCCGATAATGAAGAAGACGATAAACAAAACAAAGAACAATTTACAACGGTGGTCAAAAACGAGGTTCTAATAGTGGGTAAAATCGATGCGCCCATGAAAACCCAGATTGAAGGTCATGAAGAAGTATTATCTTCTGGACCAGGAGAAGCATTGGAAGATGCCTATCCATTAGAGCCGACGATAACCAAGGACATTGCAACAGACAAAAACACGGCAGATTTCAGAAAGAAACATTGCTCTAAAGGCCATCTAAAGCATAAGGGTCAAGTAGTAAATCCTGAGATGGTCGAGCACATCTTCCCCGAAATAAAACAAGATGATTTCCGTAAATGTAATGTATGTGACCCCACGTGTAGGTTTGAATTAATCAACACGCAATCAGAAAAATTAATGAAAGCCGAAGAGAATTTAACGAAACCTAAATCGTCGAATGATTTCTTCGATGTGGTCTGGAAGAACTTAGTAGAAAATAACAAATAAAATATCACAAAAACATATAGAATGGTCAAGAAGAATCAATCGGCAACAAACCCATCAATAAATCCATTCATAGCCCCAGCAAATAAACCGAGCAAACAACCTCCAGCAAAGACGATGTTCGAATACCTAAATAATCATATACGTTCTTTAAATGATAGCAAAATTTTTGCAGGAATGATGATTATCATTATTAATATTGCGTCGAAATTTGTAACATTCAAAGTAAGTAAAACGGTCGAATCCTATTTGAAATTCACCTTTAGTCGTGATATATTGGTGTTTGCTATTACATGGATGGGAACCCGTGATATTTATATTGCTATAGGAATGACATTGCTATTTGTTTTCATTGCGGATTATTTGTTGAATGAGAATAGTGCATTTTGCTGCTTACCTAAGTCATATACATCGAGACAAGTGGCTCTTCTTGACAATCCTAATAAAGAACCCACACAGGAAGAGATAGTAAAAGCGAAAATGGTATTGGAAAAAGTGAGCCCACAAGGGGATAGTTTAGCGGACCCCAATCGTAATCAGGTTTATAAAGAGGGGTTTTATTCGGGGGCCCTCCCTACGGGTGACGACCCCCAGGCGCCGTCATTAATCCGGGGGTAAACCCCCTGGACGACCCCCAGGCTCCGTCATTAATCCGGGGGTAAACCCCCTGGACGACCCCCAGGCTCCGCCATTAATCCGGGGGTAAACCCCCTGGACGACCCCC
>Ga0214919_10000354_pt1 | contig 78563 bp, 86 predicted proteins | sample LL1503_MetaG_FD_177994 | JGI IMG/M metagenome (GOLD analysis project Ga0214919, IMG submission 177994) | Freshwater microbial communities from Lake Lanier, Atlanta, Georgia, United States - LL-1503 | ecosystem: Environmental > Aquatic > Freshwater > Lake | place: USA: Georgia | collected... | reverse complement strand
TTATTATTATGGATAGAAACGACTAATGGGGTCCAATATACCGAACAATTAACGGTTGGTGATGTAGTTACTAATGAAAGAGGAGCCCCTCACCAATTAATCGCACTAGAAGATTCCGAAGTATTCGAAGTATCAACGAAACATTATGACGATGATAGTTATAGAATAAAGAAGGGTAATTAATATAATATGTTACATATAAAAATATGTTATATATAAAATAAATGATAATTATATGAAGGTTATTGTTGTAGGAGATATAATTTTAGATATAAATTACATTTCTGATATTACAAGAACCGCACCAGAAGCGGCAAATATTCCTGTTCATAACATTATTTCGACAAATTGTATTTTAGGTGGTAGTGCGAATGTAGCCAATAATTTATACCACTTGGGTATGGATATTGAATTAGTATCAGTTATAGGATGCGACTCCTGCGGAGAGAAAGTGATACATTTATTAAATAGTCTAAATATAAAACACCAATTATGGGTAGACGAATCGCGTAAAACTACGCAAAAGAATCGCGTTTTTTATAATAATATATTAAATTGCCGATATGATATTGAAGATACGCACGATATTTCAGAAGAGATTGAACATGAAATACTTAATTATATTACGAGTAAACAAATAGACATTATCGTACTATCGGATTACAATAAAGGATTATTGACGTATTCTTTGTCAAAGTCCCTTATAACATATGCAAATAACCATAATATATATACCTTTATTGACCCCAAGATTCGCGACTATTTGAAATATAAAAACTGTTTTTGTTTCAAGCCAAACCTATCAGAAGCGACCCAAATAAGTAACACATCCGATATCGGTCAAAGTTTACAATTTATAAAAGAACATATTGAATGTGAAAACTTGATTATAACGTGTGGGAAAGATGGGGTCGTTTTTAACGAACTACATAACAATATACAGCATGTAACATCATTAAATGTAGTAGATGTGACTGGTTGTGGAGACATATTTCTCTCCGTACTTATTTATATGTTTAGTATATCAACTGATTTATATGATGCGTGTAAAGTCGCAAACTACATAGCGGGAATAAGTACAACTAAGATAGGGAATACTATTGTAGACAAATCTGATATACAAAATTATATTCAGTTTTCCCAAAAAAAAGTTTTGGAACATGATAAAATTATTTTCGATTACGAAATAAATAAAATAACTGAATTATCAAAGCAATCTAATGTTGTCTTTACAAACGGGTGTTTTGATATTTTACACTCTGCTCATATTAAATTATTTCAATATAGTAAATCCCAGGGAAATATATTAGTAGTAGGATTAAATAGCGACGAGTCGATTCAACGTTTGAAAGGTCTCTCACGCCCTATTAACAATATTGACGAACGCGCACACATATTATCTTTATTTAATTTTATTGACTATATAATTATATTTGACGAAGATACGCCTTATAATATAATCAAACTATTACAGCCAGATATTATAGTGAAAGGCGGTGACTATTGCGCTGAAAATGTTATAGGTGCTCAATACTGCAAAGAGGTAAAAATATTTAATTATATTAATAATAAAAGCACGTCATTAGTTGTGGCGAAAATAAAAAATAACGTTATTTAGTATAAATGCTCATTAAAAAATATTATTTTCATAATTTGTATCATTTAGGTGATAATGTATTTAATATGTTATTTTTTAAGATAATTAAATCTTATATTGTGGAAAATAACATAACAATACATTATTATTGTCAACCGGAATATATTAAACAAGTATCAGAATTTAATGATATTCCAAATGTAATAATTGATAATATTCAGAACAAACCACCTAATTCGATTGAATTATGGATTGATAAGGAAATGAGAGGATTATCTTGGACAAAGATATATAATAAAAATTGTCAACTAGGATTGAAACGCAGTTTTTATGATAGATTTTTTGCTAGCTTTTTCAATAATGTATTGGAGATTATGAAAATAAAAATAACGATAAAAACATTTTATTACAAAGATAGCAACCTGAAACAGCGCTATCGTGAATTAAATAAACAGTTTAACAATAAATACCGGAAGCTTGATATTTTAATTCTCAATTCGCAACCCATGTCTGGTCAATTTAAATATAATAAGTCCGAATGGGATGAACATATAGGAGACTTAAATAACACATATAAAGTAATGACTACGACGAAAGTAGACGGCATTCCTTGTACTATGGATGATAATTTAACTATAAAAGACATAGCAGCAATATCGACACAGGTTAAAATAATTATTGCTATTAATTCTGGCGTAGTCCCGGGGTTATTGAACAAATATACATTAAATAATGTAAAGCACGTGTATATTTTTGATGATAGATGTCAATTTAGTTATAAAAAATTTGAAAATCGTGATTCTATTAAAGAAATTACCGTTGCAAATATAAACAAATATTTATAATATATATGAGTTGTGTATATGAATCTGATATTAAAATCATAGACACGTATTTAGATACATTTAATAATACCAATATTAGTAAATATCTAGGAAATTGGATACATAATATAGATAATTTTAAGAATAAGTTTTTATGCGCAGAACCATTTGAACATGTTGTAATAGATAACTTTTTAAACAATGACTATGCTGAAAAAATAGCATCCTTATTTCCGGATGATTTAAGTAGATGGCATAAATATTGTAATCCGATAGAAGTAAAATATGCATATGACAATATAAACACGCTACCGGTTGACTTAAAAGATTATTTTTATATTATGTCGTGTGAACCGTTTATGGATATAGTAAAATCCATTACTAATATAAAAGACCTAGAATATGACCCATATTTACATGGTGCTGGATTACATAGACACGGTAATCATGGGAAACTAGATATACATTTAGACTATGAAAAACATCCATATTCTGGTAAAGAACGCCGAATCAATATTATATTATTTTTATCTAAGGATTGGAAAGAAGAATGGAATGGAGCAAACGAGCTTTGGAATAAAGACGTATCCGAATGTGTTCAAAAAACGCACATAAAATTTAATAGAGCAATTATATTCAAGACAAATGATGTTTCGTGGCACGGAATGCCTGATACAATAACATGCCCTGAAAATACATATAGGTCATCACTTGCTTATTATTATGTCTCTCCATTATGTTCTATGAAAGCAGAAACCGAATATAGAATGAAAGCCGCATATACCAAACGTCCACAAGACCCATATGATGCAAACAAATTAGAATTGTTTAAAATACGGTCAAATCGTAGAATTACACAGGAAGACTTGTTAAAATATTGTCCTACATGGACAATAAACGAAACATAACGTAATTCATCGTTTACTTATACAAGTATGAAATGAGTAAAATAAAAAATTTATCTATATTATGATTAAAAATATAGATAAATATGGCGATTTTTATAAAGGGATTTGTTTAGAAGATAACCAATATAAAAGTTTAGAATATATAAAAGCTAATCCAAATAAAAAATATTTATGTTATTTTTCAAACAATTCTAAAAAATCTACGATTTATCAGAATGAACATGTAACTTATGATGATTTTCCTTGGAAATTATATTTAAATATAAATCCTGATGTAAACTCTAATGGCGAAAGCACAAAACAATCCGCATGGAAGCATTGGAAGCAGTATGGATTAAAAGAGGGTAGGTCATTTTCCTACTTTAATAATAGTAATATTCATAATAGTCGATTTGGTAATTTATTTTTTGTGAATATGTTTTTAAATATAATTTCGATGAAATATAACCTAAAATGTAGTTATAAACATGTTGACCAATTTGGTAAATTAGGGATTTATTTTTATAAAGGAACTAATGAATATGATACACATTTATTGGTTACAGAAGATAATTTTATGCATATTCTGACAAATAAATTGGAACCATGTAATATAATTATAACAAATAACGTATGGTTCCAAACAAATGAATTTTGTAAAATACTATATAAATATTTTAAAGTAGAAAAGGTGCGAAATAAAATTATAGAAAAAAATGTGTATAATAAAAGATATAACAAAAACAACGACTTATTTATTCATGTTCGATTAGGAGATGTTAAGAAACAAAGTTATGATAGTTATGATTATGTCGATAGTATAATATCTACTATTGAGTATGACGAAGCATACATAACAAGTGATAATATAGAGGACCCGTTTTGTCAAAAATTAATCACTAAACATCAATTAAGAATATACATAGCTAACGAACATGATACTATTATGTTTGGAAACACATGTAATAATATATTAATGTCTGGTGGCACATTTTCGTGGATGATTGGGTTTTTAGCATTTTATAGTACGAATATATATATTCCTAATATAATTGATAAATGGTATGGGGATATTTTTATATTTGATAATTGGAAATCCCATATTGTTGTAAAAAAAACAATTAATCATGTAGCCAAAATAGTTGACATAAATGCAGATATGGAACATATTGTGTTAGTCTCGATAAATAATTTAATATGTAAGCAAATTTATGATAATTATGGATTACATTACTGCGGATGGAAATATGTTATAAATCAATTTTTACAAAATTATAGTGAAACACCCAATAATTATACGTCAAAATTCTTTTTTGATGAGTGGATTGAAAAATTGTTGATATGGGGGGACAAAAAAGAAAACAATATGTTGGTTCATAAAATACAAAAAGAAAACCATAAAATCATTACCTTTTTACATAATCCGCCTTTTACAAAATGGTATAACCCAGCATACGCATTAAATATACACGAATCTATTATTTATAATGATGAACATACTAATACTAACTTGTTTAAAAAATTAGAACAATCTAAATTAACGGAAAATATACAATATTTATATACGCTGACGTGTAACCATAAGGAATATTTATATAATATGTATCCAAATATGAGAACCAAATTAGTATCTATATCACACCCAATTGAAATGACCGGTGAAGAAAAAACGTTTGATTTTACATTATTTAGTCAAACTAAACAAATATATCATATTGGTTGGTGGCTTAGAAACTTTAAAAGCTTTATAAAGTGTAAACTACCAAATGAATTTAAGAAAACAATATTGATTAAAAAGGGATTTGAAGAAGAGTGGAATACTCTGTCCAAGAGGTTTGATACTAGCGATATTACCATTATCAAAGAATTAAGTAATCGGGACTATGAAACAATATTTGTTAACTCTTGTATGTATCTAGACCTGGAAGATACAACCGCAAATAATGTTATACTTGAATGTATAAAATTTAATACACCTATCATAGTAAGAAAAATGCCTGCTCTAATAGAATATTTGGGTATTAATTATCCGTTATATTTTGAAAATGAAAAAGACTTGAATATGTTAGAAAGCAATGATTATTTGTGCAGTAGGATAAAAGAAACAACACTGTATTTGCAAAACATGGATAAATCACACATTTTGTGTGAGACATTTAATAATAAAATAAAATATGATATACAAAAAGCGGAAAATATTAATGAGAATCGCCATAATACAGAAACCAATACTAACAATATGACGTGGTTCTGTTTTATGGATAACCTAGATACATATGTTGTAAAACTTGCAAATCTTTATAATAACTTTACTAATCAGCATAGCTATAAAAAGCACATATTGAAAATAATAGTATCCGACAAATTGAAGGATGATGAAAATTATAATAATTTTATGCGCGACCTATTAAAATATTCTGAATTATCAATAAATGTTAGCCATGTTGTTACGAATATAAATTATTATTCTGATTTTGTAAACACAGCATTTGAACGGTGTGATACACCATATCTTGCAATAATTGGTATAATAGATAAACACGACCCCGATTATACAAACATTTGTTGTAACTATTTGAATATGAACACAAATATAGATATTACCTTTAGTAGTTATAATATAACTGAAAATAATTATACAGAATGTATAAAATTTGAAAAAAATATGATGATTTTTGTTAGTAATTTTAGCAAAGTTTTATTTCCAAATACTGGTATTGTATGGAGAAAAAAATTATATAATTTGATAGGTTCATTTACTAATTATAATAATAATATTTATGTTATGAGAAATTATTTACAAAAATGTATAAAATCACACCTAAACATATCATGCTGCCATGGGGTTCCTTTATATACCACCACATAAATTATTTATATTAATTTTATACATTAGTTATATAATAAGTTAGTGTTTTGTTATAATTATCATTATAAAGTATTGTAATTATTTATGAACAAACAATTTCTTAACAATTTTAACTGGAAAACCTATATATCATTGAATCCGGATTTAAAGCATGTAACCACCAAAGCGGCTGCTATCAAACACTACATTACTTATGGCATTAATGAACGCCGGTCTTATAGATATAATGTTCCTATTGATTTTAACTGGAAAACATATATATCACTGAATCCGGATTTAAATCATGTAACCAATAAACATGACGCAGTAAAACATTATATAGATTATGGAATTAATGAACGTCGACTATATAATACACCTACCGCCAATGCAAAAGTAGGTATAAAATTACCAGATAATATTAGTAAAACATTGGAATCAACTGAAATAGCTATTGTAGATAAGCAAACGTTTCGTGAAGCCTGTTTACAACAATTACCATTGGTACAAAATATTGAAATACCTGAAATTATACACAATTGTCATAATGAAACGGTATTGATTGAATTTAGATGGTTTGACCATTTAGAATTTTTGTTAAGAAATATGTTATTAAAATTGCCAAAGTGGTCGCATACAGTGGTATGTGGAAATAATAATTATGACGAAATGAAAAAGTGTTGTAGCCAAATTAGTGAATCTATACGTATTATAAAACTAGATATTTATAATATAATACCTTCTGAGTATAATGTATTATTAATGAAACCTGCATTCTGGTCACAATTTAATGGTGAAAAATTATTAATTTATCAAGAAGATAGTTTTTTATTTCATTCACATAATATCGATAAATTTTTAAAGTATGATTATGTCGGAGCACCGTGGAAGCATGAACAAGATGATAACTGTTATGGTGTTGGAAATGGGGGATTCTCATTGCGAAGCAAATCTATTATGCTTGAAGTAATTGCTAAAGTAAAACTAAAAGATTTAATAATCGGAAAATCAACTTTACAGTATATGAAAAACGCAAATGTTAATGTATTTCCTGAAGACGTTTACTTTTCAAAATCTATAATTGATTATAAGCTTGGTCAAGTCGCACCAAGAGATATTGCGTTACGATTTTCTCAGGAAAGCGTAAGTGGTAATAATCCATTGGGTGGTCATAATTTTTTTATAGCAAACAATAAATTAAATATTTCTTACAAAACGTTAAAATTAACTACTAATAATAATTACTATAATACAGTTGCGCATAGAGGTGGGTGGAAATCAGTTATTAATTATGGATTACAGTCTCAAGTAATTACTAAATTAAACATATCTAAGGGATATTATTTTATTGATTGCTGTGAAAAATACTTCTTATGGGATAACTTCGCTATAAATAACCCGTGGGTAGGTATAATTCATATTACTCCACATCCGCCAAAATATATTGATAGTGTTTTACATATAAATAGTTTATTTTCTTGTGATAATTTTAAAAATTCGCTATCATCGTGTAAAGGGTTATTTGTTTTAAGTAAATATCAATTAGAATGGGTTCGGAATTTTATTACATATAAGCTTCCAAAAATAACAATGTTATATCATCCAACCGAGAGATTAAGTAACATGTTTGATTTACATCTATTTATATCTAGGACAGATTTATTTAATATAGTATTATTAGGACAACAATTGCGACGAATTACCGATTTGTTGGATATATCATCACCTATAATTAATACAAAAATATGGCTAAGTGGAATTCTAAATAATCAAAAAAGAACCGATTTTTTACAATCATTTATTAGTGGATTAAATTTAAACCCCCAGACCCTTGTTGATTTTAATAATGAGATTGATATGCCATATCTGGATAATTTTGAAGAGTATGATGAATTAATTCAATCAAGCATACTTGTTATGCCGTTATTTGATGCAGCCGCGAATAACTCAATATTAGAATGTATCATAAGTAATACTCCTATATTTGTCACAAGATGTTATGGTACCGTGGAGTATTTGGGAAGCGAATATCCCATGTTTTTTGATGATATAAATGAGTTAAATATATTGTTAAGTGATAGGCAAACGTTATTTGAATTGTATAAACTGACACATGAATATTTAACAAAAATGGATAAAACTCACTTAAGTTTTAAGCATTTTTATTCAGAAATATTGAAATTTATCAACAATATATAAACATTTAGCGTAGTTTATAAATATCTAACATAAATATTATTATTATTAATTATCATATAATGGGGAAGGATTCTTTTGAATTAGTGTTTTATCATATTCCCAAATGTGGTGGAACTTCACTACGTGATTTTTTTAGGAAATTATATTTAGCAAGCGGATTACATATAGAAGATATTTATACTTCGAATGTGTCACTTAATATGCCTGATATTATGAATGATGACATATTAACCAAAATTTTACCGATTCTAGATAAAAAAAAAATAGTATTGGCGCATATTAATCATAATTTATATCCAAGGTTACCTTCTAAATTTAATGTAACGTGCGTAAGAAATCCAATTCATAGATTTATTAGTTCATTTAATCATTTTGCTTTACAAGAAAATCCTAATTATAATTTGGAACAACTATATCTAACAAATAGAGCTCAATTTGACAAATTATGTAGCAATTGTTACGGTTGTTCGTCCAAAGTATGGTTTAGAAATAATATATTAGATTTTCATTTTATAATAATTTTTGAAAATTTAGAAGACGATTTAAAATATGTTACAAATATGTTGGGATTTAAAACGGAAATAGTGGTTCCTTACATAGACCCTTGTAAGCAAAATAAAACCAAACCCAATCACTTTAAACTTGATATGAATAATGATCGTCATAGAGAGATGTATGCATATATTAAAGTAAGACTTACTAAAGATATAGAATTATATAATAAAATATGTATTACCAGGGGTTTTATTAACAAGTTTTTAATAAAATAATAAATAATAAATAATAAATAAAATAATAATAGTAATAGTAATAGTAATAAAAATTAATATGGACGATAAATTAATTGTTCATTATATTTATATAAATAAATATGATAAATATGATACGGTAATTCCAGAACAGGTTCTAAAATTAACAAAACTATATGTTAAGCATGATAATTTAGACTTTAAAATTCATAATTATGTATCTCTCTATGAAGAGATTAAAGAATATAATGCTGAATACGCAAGACTTCTTTCTAAAATAAATCCGCTTTTGCCGGCATTTATTGCTGACATAGGTCGTATTTTTGTTTTATGGAAATATGGTGGTATTTATCATGACGCGCATTTTTATATAAATAATATACAATTTTTATTAAAAGTAAAAGATACTATACATAAACATGGGTTTGCATTCGAATCACATCCAAACAAACAAAGGTTCTCTTGTTGTCGAAACACAAATATAGCTGCCTTAAAAAATAATGATCTATTTTTAAAAATATTACATAAACAATTTGAAAATCTACAAAGAATGGAACAAGAACTACTTTATGATAGCAGTAAAAGACATAAAATGTGGAGGGAATCGACAATGATATTTTTGCAAATTTTACTCAGTGAATCAAAGCTAAGTAGTCCAAAGTTTACTATGAAACTAGTACCCAATAATGAAGAATTTTGTTTTCTATGGGACCTTAAAAATTTACCGAAATTTTACAATAATCCTAATAATGAAGACCATTGGAGCATTGTACAAACTAAGGTATGCGCAATGATAGTATAAATTATATACAATATTTTACAACTAGTTCCCATCTGGGTATTTCATCTTGTAAACGTTTTACTATATCATTTTGTTGTTTGCCGTGTTTGTCAATATAAAAATGATAATCTCTATTCCTAAATATAAATTTAGTGTTTAATATGTGCGTTTGCGATGGTACTATTTTATATATTTCACCGCTTCTAATTAGGGATGATTGTATAATATTATCATATGGTATGTTTAACTCCTTAAAAATAATACCAAACAAAACGTCATCAGGAAAGTTGACAAATTTATTGTCATATTTCATTTTAATAGTAGAAAGATTAGCCATTAATTTGTCAACATTGCTTTTATGCATTATTATGCAGAAACCAACAGGAAAAGTATACTTATAACGTTCGGAATATTTAACCAATGGTGCGTAAATTTTAGAAGGTTCTGCGTGTTGTAAAAAACTTAATAGTCCTGGTATATAAAAAAAAGTGGACATGTTTGTTCGAATGATATAATCGTACTTAGTATAATTACATACATTGAATGCGCGAATGGTTTTATTAAATATTCCGGGAATATATGTCTCTTTTTCTTTAAAAAATATGTCGTTTCCACTAATTATATATTCTTTTTCAATACTTGGGTCGTTATATAGAAAATAAAAGTCAATGTTGTCGTGTTTTTTATCTATTATTTTTTGCCAATATTCTTTTATTTTATCGTATAATTCATTTCTACTAGCAATTATTAAAAATAAAAGTTTCATAATATATAATTATATATTATTTGTTAAAATATATAAATAATGGACGACACAAATGAAGCCAAATACATAGATATGATAATATCCATAATAGATTATGATTTTATTAGAAGAACACATAAAGATTTAGCAAATAAAACCGATACACAAATCAAACACCTAATTTTAACAGGGAATGACGATATAATTGTTAGCCAAAAACATGCGCGACTTATTGTACAAAATGATTTATTTAATTATAACTTTTATAAATCACACTATCCTGAACTTGCAAATATGAATCCAACTAATGTGATAAACTACTATTTAATATATGGTAAGGATAGAATGGACATTGTAAGTCATGCACACGCTCAACAACTTACAACAAATCCGAATTTTAATGTAGATGTTTATAAATCACTTCACAATGACTTACACAATATGACTCCTATTAAATTAGTAAGACATTATATTAGGTTTGGTAAAAAAGAAAATAGAAAATGTAACTAATTTACAATTCTAATTATAAATTAATTATTATAAATTAATTATTATATAAGCATTTAATGAAGGATAATATGTTAAACAGTATTATTGATGAAGAATTTATATGTTTATATAATAAGGACCTTTCGCACATGCATAAAAAACATATAAAGCAACATTATAATTCTTCTGGGAAGAAAGAAGGTAGAATATTAAGTAATTTACATATTCAGCAAATACTACGAAACAGATATTTTAATATTGAATTTTATAAAAATCATTACAATGATGTAACAAATATGTCTCCACGTGATATAATAATCCATTATATAACTATAGGACATAAAGAAGGTAGAGTTGTTAGTAAAAAACACGCATCGATTCTTAGTAATAATCCTGAATTTGACATTGATTTTTACAAATCACATCATTTAGATTTACATAATATGAATCCTAGACAATTAATAAATCATTATATTAAAAAGGGTAACTCAGAAGGTAGAATGTGTAGTAACAAATATTATACGAGTACTACGAGTACTAATAATATTGTTAGTATATCACACAATTTTGGTGGGGGGACCCAAACATATATAGATAATCTTAATAGTTTATATAATATAGATTATGAAATAAATATTAATACAGAAGATTCATTTGATTTAAAGCGCAATGGTAATAAAATACCATGTGATAAGACATTTATTTTATCTAATATAATTTCAGATAAGACCATTGTTGTATTTAATCATTTATTAACAAGGCAAATGACTATTAATATGAAAATGTTTTATAATGTTTATAATAATTGTAAACATAGAAAAATCATATTTATCATTCATGATTACCATTTGATATATCCAAATTGTCCAAATCCCATTAAGAATACACATAATTACCCGGCACCTAATAATGACAATATACAAATTACGAATGATGTATTTAGTAAATGCGAATTGGTTGTTTTTAATTCATATAATTGCTTTAACAATTATAAAAAATATATAAATTTGGATAATTATAAATGTATAATAACGAATTCAACACCAGACATTATAACAAATAATTATAACATTTACCCTAGTATCAAACCGGTATATAACATTGGTGTTATTGGACACGTTGATAGTCCACATAAAGGACTTCATTTATTGAATAACATATCCACCATTTTACCACAACATACGTTTTCAATATTCGGAGTTAAAAAGCAGCATAAGTTGTTATTTAATAACGCACCAAACCTTAAGTTACTAGGTGTGTATAATAATAATAATATCTTTGAATTAATAAATACACATAAAATTGATTTTTTCATATTTGTATCTGTTTTCGAAGAAACTTATTCATATGTACTAAGTATTGCTATGCAAACCGGGTTACCTATTTTTTATAATGATATTGGTTGTTATAGAGAAAGACTTTATGGAAGACGAAATACATATCCATTTGATGAATCGAATTTGTCCCTACTTCCAAATTTAATATCAACTATGGAGATAGATAGTAATAACAAGAATGACCATAATTATAATGCTTCTACAATAAAATCTGTAATTTGTAATAATAATGCTGATTTTAACTGGATTTTAGAACAAAACGATACATATGTATTCGATGTATCAATAATAAAAGACTATATAATTAATAATAATGTTTGCTTTATTCATTTTACTGATATTGGGAATGGGTATAATATATTTTTAGAGCAAATTGATAATATTAAAATAAGTGGGTTATATAACAAATTAGATTTTATATTTATAACTATGGTAGGTCCACATATTAAATTATATAATGACCCAAAATTTAGAGTAATATATTTTTCAACAAATGAAAAAGAATGGGAATTTCCAACTTTGAAATTAATCAAAAGTTTTTCAGATAATATAAATAAAAAGGTCAATATTTTATATATACATACAAAAGGAGTGTTAAATAAACCTAATGCCAAAGAGTGGCGTAAATATTTAGAACATTTTTTAATTAGTAATCATAACCAGTGTTTGTATTATTTAAATAATGATAGGGACTGTGTTGGTGTAAATGTAAACATTCATCCAAAAAATGGTATAAATGTGTCACGATGTCATTTTTCAGGAAATTTCTGGTGGTCCAATAGTAGTTATATAAAAAATTTACTACCATTATGTACAACATTAGAAAAACAAGATAGATATTCATCCGAACATTATATAATAGGTAAGTATCATTCGACAGCTATTAATATAATTTCATTACATAATTGTGCAAACAACTTATATGAAACCCCAATTTTACAAACCCAATACAATTATGATATGATTAAAACACAAGTGATAATTGAATACAACAATTTTAATATTGATAATTATAAAAAAACGATATGTATATATTTTATTTCAACAATTGAATTTTCGGAATATAGATTTTTTAATCAGATTAATGAAATGATTAATTCTGGATTTTACGACGCATGCGAACAAATATTATGTTTTGTTACAGGTCATAATGATAACATTTTAGCAAAACTCTCATCACTAAGTAAGGTTCAAATAATACAAACCCCTAATAACGAAATGGAAAAATACTGTTTAAATAATTATAAAAAATATATAAATGTAGAGACATATAATATAGTCTACTTACACACCAAGGGTGCTTCACACTCTATACTAAATACGTATATAAATGATTGGTGTAAAATATGCAATTATTTTACTATTAATTTATGGAAATTAAATATAATACTATTAAATTACTATTCTTGTATAGGTATAAATCTAATGAGTTATCCTATTCCACATTTTTCAGGAAACAATTGGTGGGCTACTAGTGAACATGTGCGCAAATTAAAGGAACCTATTGGAGATAAATACTTAGACCCTGAAATGTATATTTTAAATTGCATTAACGTTAAAAACAATACTGATAAAATCTATCAGCCAAATCCATTATGTTTATTCAAATCTATTGGAAATCATGCTGGTGCGAATTATGATGAACAACTTTATAAAAATTTATCAATTGAAGAAATCCTAGATAGAGTTCCACAAAATTATGTATATAATAATACAGGTGATAACACACCAATTAATTTAGATAGAGTGACCTTATTGTAATTACGAAGTGAAATAGTTTGCTAATTTAATAAGATTAATTAGTTTAATATAATTTAATATAATTTAACTATAATCTTTACTATAATTATATCAAATGCTTAAACAATTATTTGAGGACGTTTATGCTACTAATGCGTGGCGAGATTCACAATCAGTATCTGGACCAGGGTCGAATAAAAATCATCCGACTATTAAAGATTTTCAAGACACAATTATGTATGTAATACATAATTATATAAAAGATAATAAAATAACAATCGTTGATTTACCTTGTGGTGATTGTAATTTTATTTTTGATATATTAACATTTATAATAAATAATACACCTATATCTCATATTGAATATTATGGATATGATATTGTGCAGCCATTGATTGATAAGTTACACAAAACAATCCAGTCAACCGATAAGTTGACAATAAATTTTAAGACTTTTAATATTGTTGAAGATACTATTCCAATTTATGCAGACATAATACTTTGTAAAGAATTATTTATTCATCTATCTTTATCTAATATTAATACCGCCATTGATAATATAAATAAATCTTCATTTGGGTTTTTTATATATGGTGTGAATTTTGAAAATAAAATCAATTAAGATATTGCGTATTCATGTCTAGGAGAATGTAGAGAAGTATCTATATTAATTGAACCATTTAATTATAATAATTATATACATGTATGCAAAAACTATTTAGTGTATAAAAATGTGGTAAATTAGCACAATATACGCCGTCATAAATGCTTGTATTAACATTTATTAATTATATACTCGTATCACTATTAATCCGGACAATATAACTACATTATTAAAAGTCATCGTTATCCATATAATTCATAAATTCATCGTCATTAACAAACAAACTATATGTTTGTTTCATGATATTTTTATATTGGTCTTTATCCCCAATCTCAAAAAACCGTAATTCATACTTTAAAGATGGATATTTGTTATTTAATACACATTTAAGGTCATTAACGTATTTGTTATTTGTGCTATATCCTTCAAGTAAAAACATAATTGTAATATTGTCGGCATTTAATAGATTTTTAAAATGCTGTATTCGCCGATTGTACTTATTTTTAAAATGTAAATAATCATTATTAACATAGTGATTTATACCTTCTTCCCATTTCTGAGATTTATACAAGTCTCCATGACCAGGACTTTCATGATTAAAATAAAAATTGTATTTAGTATTTACTAATAAGGATTCATTAGGTTGCATATGGTCCAATTTTACAGGTGATAATTCTTTATTATACTCAATAAGTTGTAAACATTCTGAATTTGTAAAATCTTTAAAATCATCCTGCAAACAATGAACTATGCCTTTTAAATTTGTTACCCCTAAATCAAATGGCATAGTTAAATACCCATCTTCTTTTGATTTTCGCAAATTATGAGCAATTCCTTTAATTGCAGGGTTACAATTCCAACCCAAAGATACCCCTACTGGTATATTCATTATATATATCAATAATATATTAATGTTATGTATAAATAAGCTTAATTTATACATATTTTAGAGTTATTATTCATATCAAAATATATAAAAAATATTAAATATAAAACAAATCTATTAAACCAATTCCTTCAGTCCGTCCATCAATTCCTTCTCTATACTCCATCCTAAATTCTTCACCTTTTGATTACTAATATAATACCGTTGGTCATTAAAAGGTCTATCTTCGACATATTCTATCCATTCATCATAATTCTCCGTATTTTTTATCATTTTAATAAGGATTTTTGCGACTTCCATTACTGAATACTCCATACCTTCGTCACAACCGATATTGTAGATTTCGCCTATTTGCCCCTTTTCTAAAATGGCTTCAAACGCACTAGCGGTATCTTGTGCATGTAAAAATGCGCGCACACTCGTTCCCTTACCTTGTATGGTAAGCTTGTTATTTTCGTTCAATAATTTAATAAAACGGGGTATAATTTTTTCGGGATATTGATTTGGTCCATATACATTATTTCCCCTCGTAATAATAATCGGCATCTTATACGAGTGGTTATATGACTGAGCGATTAGTTCTGCACCGGCTTTCGTCGCCGCATAAGGATTTGTTGGACATAAAATAGAATGTTCTGTTTTATGTGTCTCATCTACGGCGTTCATCGATTCACCATATACTTCATCGGTAGATACATGAATAAATTTTTTAATACGTCCATATTTACGACACGTTTCTAATAATACATGAGTGCCTAATACGTTATCTTTTGTAAAACTAAGCGAATCTTCAAATGAGTTTTGAACGTGGGACTGTGCAGCAAAATGAATCACATGTGTAATATTATGCTCTACTACTATTTTTCTAATCAACGATTCGTCACATAAGTTCCCTTCTACTAACAAATACTGTTTATTAGTACGTATTGATTCTATAACATTGGTTTTTGAAGCACAATAATACATGGCGTCCAAATTTACCAATTTATGCAACTTTCCTTTGGGAAAATAATAATTTATAAAATTAGACCCAATAAATCCACATCCGCCGGTCACCAGTAAATTGACGTCTTCTACAAATGTAGATTTATATTGTATTAAACATTCGCGAACTGATTCACGAATATGCTTCATTTCAGGATATAAGCTTTCTAATAAGCGGGTATCTAAGAAATTATTGGAACGGTCCGCCGACAAAATCGCACGCTGTTCTGCTGGGGAAAAATTTTTCCATGTAAACGCCGGGTCTACAATTTCTTTATACATTTGTAATATTTCATTATGAGTTATTAATCCTGGATTGGTTAGATTCATATTTCCAGTGACTCCTTTTTGCATCATATCAATTACAACTGGTAGTAATTCGGGTAATACGGTCATCGAATTTGCGACTGAACATACTTTTTCGTAATTGACTATTTTGGTAATAAAATTTCTGGGATTTTTCTTCCCAGTAATAGGCATTCGAATACGTAAATTCAAAACAGTATCCTTATATAAACTCATTAAACGGTCCGTAAATCCTTTAACTACCGAATAAGAAGAACCATAGAAATTAGGCAAAGACGCCTCATGAAAGCCATTTACTTCCTTCTCGAAAGGATGATCATCATCAAACTTAAAAATGCAACCCGTGCCCAAATAAGTATAATGAACATTACGCATAGTACAAACATGAGCAAGAATTAATGGTGAATACAAGTTATCACGTACATTTTCTAATAATTTGCCGTCTTCTTCCAAATAATCGATAGTTGGATACACTTTATCTCCTATTTTTCCATGAGTACGCCCAATAAAAGAAATGACATGTGTTGGTTGAATTTCTGTAATTTCCTGTTCTAAATCTTCTACGTTATCTACTCGGGATTTCCCCTCAAAAAATAAAATACCTTTTTGTTTTAACAAATCTACAAATTGTCCACCGATCCATCCTTTTGAACCATACACTATAAATTTCATATAATATAATAGGTATATAACAAAAATTTAATTATAAATAATAAAAAATTATAACTAATAAAAAATTATAACTAATAAAAAATTATAACTAATAAAAAATTATAACTAATAAAAAATTATAACTAATAAAAAAATTATAAATAAAGATTATTGCTAAATAAGTATTATTTCTAAATAAATTATGTGAATTATAGTATATTATAGTATACAACATGATAAACGTCGAGAACACAATTAATAAATCATTGTTAACATTATATTGTAATGAATACAATATAAATTATAATGATTTGTCTGACAATGATAGAAATAAATTTAGATATGTATGTTTTAAATATAATCAGTTTATGAAACATATACCTTTACCAAATATTCTATTAATTTCAATATACGAAGCAGTATTTATAGAATTTAGAATATTACCTAATATAGAATTTATAATTAGAAATGCTATTTTAAAATTAGGGGATTTGTGGTCCTTTACGATTGTTTGCGGTAACAAAAACATTCATTTTATTAAAAACATAGTAAACGCTATTTCAATGAATATAAAGGTTATTAAACTGGATTACGACAACATGACACGTAACGAATATTCAAATTATTTAATGACGCTTCATTTTTGGAATTTATTTAAAGGCGATAAGATTCTTATATATCAAGAAGATTCCTTAATTTTAAAAAAAAATATTATGGATTTTATAAATTATGATTATATAGGTGCTCCTTTTCCTAAATGGACGGATGATACCCCTAATGGAGTAGGTAATGGTGGTTTAAGTTTAAGGAATAGACATAAAATGATTGAAGTAATACAAAAATGTCCTATTGCACATTTCAAAATAGGGAATTCTACTAAAAGCTACATGGATATGGTTGGCATGGTTAATGTGCCTGAGGACGTTTACTTTTCAAAGAATTTGCAGGACCATAATATTGGGAATGTGTCCAACTGGGATGCTGCTTATAATTTTTCGTCGGAATCAATATTTAATCCAAATAGTTTTGGATGTCATCAATTTTGGATTGGTACAGCAAAATGGCAAAAGCATTTAAAAAAAATATTCAAATATGAAATATATAATCCAAATAGTAATATTATAGATTATCTGCTATTTATGAATTTGCCAAAAGATATGGACCTAACCCAAACTATTCCAAATGCGTTTGATATTGATATTGATTTTTTTTGTAATACAAATAGGGTTAAATACACCGATAAAAAATCCGCACTTGCAATTGTACAACAACAGAGTATGCTAGGTTACATATATCATCCAAAACAATTACTTAATTTTTTTCCGAATATGATATTCATTAAATTTTTAAAAGAATTCTATATATTGCACGAAAACATAATATATTCTTTACCGGATTTTACAAAGCAATATATGTATGAGTCTTCCTTTGATTATTTATGTGATTTATCGATTAACAAAAAATTTGATACATTGAATAATAAGTATGAATTAATCATTCTCGTTTTTATAGGAAATGAAGAAGTTGGTCTCGATTTACTTAACTATATAATTAAATATAAAAAAATTCAACCGGAATTTAACGTTGCTTTTTGTTTTAACAACAAAATACCAACTATTAATAAAATAAAACAAATAATAAAGGCAAATTTTGAGTTTTATGCAATATATAAATGTAACGAATTTGGTACGGATATTATTCCTACTATGTTAATGTATAATGATATTATAAAATTCCACTATTTCCCACATATAATAAAACTACATACAAAACGTATAAAAGCGCATTATGTAAAATTGACCAAGCATTTGATGACTGTACCACTTAAAACATTAATTAAAACCAAACGTGATGATTGCAATTGTATAGGATTTCCGGATAATTACGTATCTTTAAGCGATGATATTTATAATAAAACTATTTTATCGCGTTACAAATCGCAAATGAAACTAAACACTTTTGTTGCTGGGACCATATTTTATACAACCGATGTAGTATTTGATAACGTATTGCGGTTTATGAAAACAAATAATTATAGGGAGTATCTATTAAATAATTTATATGAAAACAATTCTATTAATAAAGACTATTCGCCGATTCACTTTTTAGAAAGAGTATTTGGTATTATTGCTACGTAATATCTAAGTTTTAAGAATGCATTGAATATCATCTAGGGTAAAAAAATCCATTACTAATCTATTTTTCACAATATCAATTTTGTCAAAGTCATGAAAATATGCGTATAAATAGTTTTCTGTAAAGGTTTTATAAGTGTCCGTTTTGGCAATAACCGCGTTATTTAATAAATTTACATATAAAAAATTATAATGGCTAAAATTGAAATTTAAAAAGCATCTATTATAATATTCGCGTTCCATATCCTCGGCAATTGCTCTGGTATGGTTTAACGCACTCGAAGTTATATTTGCAACCGCTAAATTCGGGCAGCATACATACGACTCTTTAAAGCGATTGAACATAATACCATATTCTTTATCAAAAAAAGAAATAGATGCGGTTCTAATATCAAATTGAGCCTGCGCACCATTTAATGAATAATAATTTGCGTGAGCACCGTACAATTGTCTGCATAATTTGTCGGGTTTATATAGTCCTTTATGTATGTGTTTATAATTTATAGTGGAAAACGATTGGTCCTGCGCACCAAGTAATAAAAAATCAATATTGGGGTTTTTATCATATATTTTATTAAATCTAATCATAAAATTTTTATGTAAAATAATATCATCCTCGAATATTATTGCATTTTTACATTTATTTATAATTACATTATTTAGGCACCATAAATGACTTAAACAGCAGCCGAGTTCTTCTTTTGTTATTCTAATTTTAGCGGCATTATATATAGTGTTATAAATACTATTTGGCACATAATCAACCAAAACTAATGTAAAATTAATTCCATATTTTTTCATTAAAATAATTATATAATTCCGTTTTATGACATCTTGAATCATATTAATTACATATATTTGTTCTACTCGTTCGTTTAAATCTGATGTCGCAACATTTTTAATATGTACAAGTTTAACTTTATATAATTTTAAAATGTCTATTAATAAGTTACTCTTCATTGTTATATAAAATATAATATTAAAATTATAATTAATTTATTAGTTATATTATCTATATAACAAATAAATGCGTTAAATTGTTAAAAATTTAACAATTTAACAATTTAACAATTTAACAATTTAACAATTTAACAATTTAACAATTTAACAATTTAATAATTTTATTATTTTATATTATTTTATTATAGTATAAATGGCATTTAATCCAATTCCTGATGGAATTACGAACAATGATCAAGGGTTTTTTAAAAATGAACCGAGTATTGACATTACTCGAGTTCCAATAATTGATTTAGCATATTTGTCAAATGTATCTGATATTAAAGTAACAGATTCTCAGGCAGATGTAGTTATTAATTTAAATCCTATATGCTTAAAATGGTGTGATTTTACAACATTATTTTTTAGAGCACCTGGCGGCGCATTTTGGATTAATCCCGCAAATTCATCCTCGATAGCATTAACCATATTGAGTCAAACATACGAAACTACACAAAATAAATGTGTAAAGTTTAATTTACAGGACCAAATTAGAAAGGCGTGGTCTAAGAAAAATGCTAAAAATGAAACATCTATACCGCCTAATGTAAATATATTACTTAATAGGGCTGGATTTTTGACAAAAAGTTTAGCTTCCGTAAAGGAGTATTGTTTAGGACTAAGTGTTGATGAAGTAATTAGTACTTTATTAAATAATAATGAAATAATTCCCGGCAATTCAGACACAACAGCAACTGTTAAATTTTTGGTTAGTTACAAAAACTATTTTGAGCCGCTAAATACCTATGTGTTAATCAATTTCGTATATATTACTAAAATACCTTGTTACAAAAATACCACAGATTGTTTCATAACATGCACCCCTTATAGTAATGACTGCAATAATTGTGCCGACCAATTATATGATTACAATATTAATAATACATTATCCAAGAAAACTCACGTAGAATTTAATACGGATATGGATGATGATTTAATATCAAACCACAGTGGTAATAGTAAGAATATTGTCACAATTGACTCGGAATCCACAAAGGGTTCGGACACTATCGATGAATTATCGAATATTCTTAAAGCAACCGAACATGGTATATCAGATGATAACGATGATGCTTCATCTAAATGGTCTAAAAATTCATATAGTGTATCCAACAGTAAACAGTAAACAGTCAAATAATGCTTATTAATGTATTCATATTATAATAATTTATTGTATAATTATTATAACACTCACATATAACAAGTATAATGGCTACAAAACAGCGAGTATTTTCACAAAATCATGCCATTCATTATGACGATTATTTAAAAATAAAACAGGGAACTGAATGCTTAAAAACTATTCGCGCGGATAACCGTACCAAACACATTATAATAAATCAATTTATAAATTATGAACAATTTATGTATTTATCCAAAGCATTTTATAAACAAGTAAATACTCATAAATGTAAAAACGAATATGTGACCGATTTATATAACGCAAATATTAGTTCTATTCGACACAATCAACATGAATTAAAAGGGCAATTGGAGTTGTGTAAGGCGCCAGTTTTGTATCCTTATGGACAATATAAAGGATATAAATCAGACAATTTATATTTTCCATACAAACTAGATATGAAACAACTGTGTAGAGAGAGAGAGCATTGTTATCAGGATATAGCATCGCATATTCCCTGCGAAAATAACACACTAACTACATCTGATTGTATTAATTGCGAACCAAGCGAACCAAGCGAACCAATTAAACCCAAAAAGTGTAAAACCGGATTATGTAAAAACGCAAAACCACTTTTTATTTGAAATAAATTATAAATTATTATATTAATGACACACAATTTAACTGGATTTAATAAAATAAATAAAAATACCTTATCTGGTAAAAATGCGGGTATGTATAATAACACAAGTTATAAAATAAAATTATTAAAGGATAGCATAATAAATACATATTTAGTCCCTTTATTTTCAAAACAATGGGACATATTAAATGAAAATGTTTTTTTTATAGATCATTATTCGCAACAGTTAATATCATTTTATAAAACATATAAATTAGACGAATTATTGGTATATACGGAATTATTAAAAATACTGAAACTATTACTTGATAAACATAATTTATTGATTGATGTAGAAAGCCAACATAAAATGAAACGGGACCCTAACGAAGTTGTTTCCATGATTTATAAAACTTCAATGATTCGATTATTACCTGAATATGAAATATATAATAGTATATTAGGAAGACCCAAGAGAGAGAAAAATGAAAGTTATAATGAAAAGGTGATTAGTGATATTAAAAAATGCATACAATCCGAAAATACATCGTTTCAAAAAATTAAAGATTATATTGAACACAAATATATCGGTTAAGAAGTAACATTTTTAAAATTGAAGTTTTCATATAAAATTTCAAGCTCTAAGGTCATACTAAAATCCATATTATTTAGGTCAACTATAGAACCAAAGTGGTCTAGTATTTTAATTTGTAACCTATTTAAATTAATCGGTCCATTATAGCGTCTTATTTTCGCCAATGAATTGTTATTGTCATTAATAATAAGGGATAATTTGCCATCAATCATAGGTATTTTTGCGATAACATCTTCATTTAATATACTTTTATCAAAGCATACAATATTAGATGTATTATTATTATACTGAAAATCATTAATCGCTAGGTATATATATCTATCTCCGCCTGCGTCGAATAATCCCTCTGAAATTACCTTTCGCATTTGTACATAATTGCCTAATCTGAACCCAGTTATCCAGCCAAAGGTATTCATAATATTCTGATTAATATTTTGTGAAAATTTTAGTGAAAATGTCATTTTGGGGTTTCTCTCCATATCTATTTCAACGATTTCAAAATGACTCTTTAGGTTGTGTGGGTCTATAAAAAATTTAATATATTTTAAATAATTATCTATTCCAGATTCATAGAAATACGTTCTATTTAAATATTCTTGGAGAGAATCACAATCATAATTTCCTTCAGGAATAGTTATATCATAACTATATATTTTATCGTGTTCAATATCTATACTAATTTCAAACCAATTGTTTTTTTTGTCAGTTGAAAATAAATACCATGCATTAGGTATTTCAATAGAAACTAGTCGCATTGAAGTGACCTTTGTTATTTCCGATGGAATTATGTATAGAAAGTCACAAGGATTACTTTGATAATAATTTGTGCGAAAGCAACTATTTATATTCAAATTTAATAACTGTGTTACGCGTTTTACAGAATTTAAATCCCCAGGTGATACTTCATTTACAGCAGTATTATATACAATATTGGTGTTATTTTTATTATTTAGCGACGGATTAATTCTACTTGCGGTATTGAAATATGGAGTATTTAGTTCGTTTGTATCAGAAACGGTAGTATTATAATACTTATCTATATTTGCGCTAACAATCAATTTATATAAATCTGTATTATTGCGCTTCTCAAAGTCTTGAATATTAGTTATTTTATTGATGTATTCGGGTATTTCAGTATCATCTTTTATGAGCTTGTTTATTAAAAAATCATAAATAGTGGAAACGATTACGCGACCTTTATTATAAAAATCATAGATTTCAGTAGAATATTTAGAGCGAACATTATTTACTTTACTTTGTAGCCTTTGACATAGTATGTCGTGACTGTTAATATTATTTACATCTATTTTGAATAAATTTAGCAATTCATTATAATTATAACTTTTTATATTTAAATCAATCTGGTCCATAATTAATAATAACTAATATAATTATATATTATTTATTTGATTATTTACTTATTTATAAATTTGTAATTCGATAGTTGAATCTTATTATGGTGTTTTTAACGCCAGGTGTAGGTGTTTTAAAAATAATATTTACTACGCAAATGGGTATTATTTCGGATTTTGTAGTTTTGCATATTTTGCAATAGTTTTCATCTGATTCGGCTCCTTTTTCGCATTGACAATAATTTATCAATTGATAATTTTTAATAATTTCTAAAATATTTTGCCACGATAGTGATGCTAATACGCTACAACAATTAATATCACATAGCGATTTAATACTTATGATTTCATTTGTTAATTCTACCAATGATTCTTTTGTAAAACAGTTACGGGATATATTAAGGTCTCTCTCTATGTTTGATATTATTTCTTCCAATAGATAAAATTTTTTTGTATTGACGCTTCTAAATTCAGGTATAAATGATATATGTGATGATATATCCATGTTATTGTTGACAAAATCTTTATTCAACCCAAAATTTTCATGATATGGATAAAAAATAGATTGAAATACTTCTTTTGTTATGAGTATCTCGTCTAAATTAATAATGTTATCATGGCACATTGTCTCAATGGTAGTATATTCTTGACATAAAACTGCAACATCAATTACTACCCTATTCGCAATATTAGGTTGCGTTTTGTTGATAGAATGTGTGTTTATTGATTGGTTGGCGCTATTTTCAGTAGAATAAACGGATATATGCGTACTATTTTCTGAATGCGTGTTAGTAGTGGTAGAGTTAGATGATATTGATATGTCTTGACAACTTGATTTAAGTTCTGGTTCACTTTTTAGCGCCGTAGTTTTTGTTGATAATTTGGATAATCTAGTTAAATTCGACACTAAGCTGGAATTTTCCGTCATATCGACGTTTAAGACTGGCGGTTTTTGTGATAATCTAGTTAATTTTGATACAAAACTAGGTTTGACGGGTTTGTTATCGTGGTCGCTTGTTTTACTTGGAATAACTATTTTGTTTTTGGGTAATTGTGATAATCTAGTTACATTTGATGCAAAACTAGAATTTTCTGATATGTCTGCGTTTAATATAATATTAGACATTATATTATAGTAAAGTATATATTTTTGGAATATTTTCATTATTTTTTATATCGCCTTTTCGTTGTTTTATGCTGTTTCTCTCTAAGACTAGTTCTAATAAAAAAATTTATATCGGATTTTTCATCGTGAATGATGTCAACAATGTTCTGGAAATAGCTGCGAAATTGCGGTCGCATTTTTAATATATCGTCCACACACACCCACCTAATTTCGGCTTTTTCGAAAATTTTTGACTTTTTGATTACATTCGGGTCTAAATGCGTTTGTATAAATTGTTGGTTATTGTTATAATATATAGCTAACATAGGGTCATATTTTAGTGGGAATATATGCATACGATATAACGAATGCCCGTCATTTGATGAATAATCAATATTATATGTACCATGTTTTTTTAATAATTTTCTTACATCTTGACTACTACCTAAAAATCCAGTTAATTCTTCACCGGCTTCTCTCACCGCTGTTTCAAAATAAGATTCATTATTATCAGTTCCTCCTCCAAAATCTGAATATCCAGGCGCAGATGTTTCATATTTGTTTTCTTTTCCAAATAAGAAGTATAGTTTATTATTATGAATTGTTGTTGGTAATATTCCCGCACCCATATATAAATAAAATATTATTAAATTATATGAATAAAACACGAAAAGTAAAACATCAAAAACTCAAAAAAAGACCAAGACGCCATCATAAGAAAACCTATAAAAAACAAGACGCATCATCTGTTGTTCCCGAAGACACCTATAGGGAGAAGAAGCGACATTCTAAACGCTTTTTTCCTTTGTTTAAAGAGAGAAAGTATGATAATGCTTCGTATGCGCCTACAATTAATGAAGAATTGATTACATTACAATCGACTGAACGCAACGAATTATATGACTGTAATATTATAAACGCATATAACCTAAAAGAGCCGTTAAGTATAGGGATTCCTGGTAAATTATATGGAAAAACTTGTTGGAATTATAATTCCAAAGAAGCGAAAAAATATTTGTTACATAATTTAGCCGCAAATAAACATGTTGATATAGCCAAAATAATACCACCCATGCAGATAGACTCCAATTGTTGGTTCAATGTGTTTTTTGTTGTATTCTTTATTAGCGATAAGGGGCGCAAATTTTTCCACTTTTTCCGCGAATTAATGATAAAGGGACAACAACAAAATGGGCATATTATTCATGAAAACCTAAGAAATGCTTTTGCGTTATTAAATTTTGGTATTGATGCTGCCCTTACTGGTAACAAATTTGCTTATGAATTAAATACTAATAGTATTATTCATCAATTATATAAAAGTATCCCAAAAACATATAGACAGAGGTATCCTTATATTGTGGATGTAGACGAAGCAGGGAGTCCACTGTTATATTATACAAGCATAATCAATTACTTAAATAATAACTCTATAAATTTGTTATTGAATCGTAATACTAATAATACATGGAAAACGCAACTCGCGAAATCATTAGCAAAAATGACACACTTACCGCATATTATTGTATTTGAAATAACTGATAAAGTCGCACCTAGATTTAACACAAAACCAGTTTCATTTACCATAAACGAAGCAACATATATGATAGATAGCGCGTCCGTAAGAGATACATCTAAGCGGCATTTTTGCGCTACATTAACGTGCGATAGTAAAGAAATTGCGTATGATGGTATGAGTTTTCACCGTCTTGAACCGTTTGAATGGAAACATAAAATGAATGCTGATTATAATTGGAAGTTTGAAGGAACCACCGATGTAGACGGAAGTTTTTTATTATGGAATTTTACTAAATGTTATCAAATGTTAATGTATTATAGAGTTTCTTAGAACAATGTATAGGTAGACGCGTTAGAATATACTGTATTAGGTATAACATTTAGTTTATTTATAGTAGTAACGTAAACATCATATGTCCCTGGCAATATATTTACAGGTACTATAAATGATATATTAAATGAACTATTATACGTAATTACAATATTTGATATATTCCCAAATTTAACCTGCGTGTTGTTATACCGGAAATTTTCTCCAGTTATATTAACTACCTGATATTCGCCTGCTTTTGACATATTTGTAGAGAGATTAAATACTAATGGAACTATGGAAGGGCGAAATCCTTTTTTTTGTGCACATTTTTTGCGCAAACCGGCATTTGGATTTGATGTAAATAACGACATGTAATTGTTAATAATTACTAATATTAAATATTAATTATTACACCTTTGGACATTTAAAATACCGCAAAATTATAGCTCTCTGACAAAGACATTATGACCCTTTTCTACAAAATGATTATTATTACAAAGATGAAGGTCTTCTCCACATAATAATATAATTTCATTTGAATTATATATTTGAGTTATTAAATCATAATAAGGCATTCCTCTATGATAAGAACCATATATAACAATATCATAATATTTACTTTTAATATCTTCAACTATACTATTATCTAAATTATCATTATGAAAGTTTTGTTCTAATAAATTTGTATATGTAATTCCTTTACCATATAATTGTTTATAGTTTATGCTATTTGATTTATAAATATGCGGAATTTTGGGGAAATCGTGACAATTATCGCGAAATAACATCTTAAACCCATGCAATGTTACACACCTTAAATAATCCGGATTAGTATCACCAGATAAATATAAAATTTTTGATACATTTTCATAATTTGTATTTTTTAATATATACCCAGCCATTTTTTCAGTAGTTAAATATTTTTTTGTATGTTCTAATAGTTTTTGTTGTAATATATTGTATTCATTTATGTCTTCTTGGGTTAGGTTATTTATATTTATATTTTTAAATTTGTCTTCGTATAGTTTATTACTTTGAATAAATAATTCTTTGGGTAGTAAGGACAAAGTATTTTTTGGGCAGTTTTCGATATTTAAAAAATATGGAATACATCCATTTGCTAATATTTCATAGTGTCTCATACAATCCCAACCACCTCTTTTTTTAGTTATAGCGAAATAAGATTGTTTATATTCATTATAGTATTCTTCTTCAGTATTATAAATATACGTCGAAGCAACGTCCGGAATTAAATTTGATAATATTTTTGTTTTTACATTATGATTATCACATATTTTTTCTTTAGGGACACTAAATGTAATTGGATGTAACATATTATATATATATATGATATATAAAACTCCACTTGTTTAACGCATCCTAGGGTTTACCAATCGGTATTTTAGATGGTATAAATTTGTAATAATATAGATTATACATATGAATACATAAATCGTTAAATAGGCGCGTTATCATCTGGTTTTTTTTTAATGCAACCTTTGATATTATTATTAGTTAATATATAGGTTACATAACCTAAACACATACCTACTATTCCCCCGACAAAAACCTGTAATATGGTATGATGGCTATGTTTAACACGCTGATATGCGGTCAATAAAGATATTAATAAATATACGCCGAGAATATTATATTGTCTGAGACACATAAACACAAATACAGTATAAAACAAACATAACTGTGCGTGACCTGATGGCATACCAAATATATTATAAGGAATTCCATTTCTGAAAATAAATCTTTTCCCATTTTTAAGAGCTATTTGTAATGTTTTACTATCTATATCGGCAGATGGTCTTAGTTGTTGGAAAAAATTCTTTAAAAACACATTTAAACACGAACTGGCAAATGTTCCTATTATACAATATATTAATTGATTTTTTCGTAGCCACAATAAAAAAATTGATATTATCATCAAAATAAGTGGTCCGTTTTCACCTATTTCATCTAAAATGGTAATAATACTCATCATTATATATTATAAATATAAATATAATATATATGAATTCAATACTGATATAAACATTCGCAAATTAAAGTAACGCACCAGTCATTACCATTTAAATTCAATATATTTCCTTTATCATCTAATAATTTTATAGACATCCGGTCAATATCAACCGGACCAAAGTATACACGATTATTCTCTTGCAAAGAACCGCTAAATTCTACTAATAATGAACCCGTTGGTACGCCTACTGATGTTTTAACTGGCAAAATTGCCAAAATATCAGCGGTCGTAGGAGCCTTAGAAAGATAATTCATATTGTTTATTCTATTTTTTTTTATTTCATTAATTGTATAAATTTGTGCCTGTGTTAATGTTCTTGGTGCGCTTGGTACTATTTGTTGTATATTAGAGTAATTTGTCGCGTATTTAGCTCCAATTAATAAGCCATTTAATGGATTTGTACTTTGAACGTCTACAATAGATTTTACGGTCACACCATCAATTAACTGTTGAACATTACTTCCTTGTTGCGCGGATACACATGTTTGTGGTATATCTTCACTATAATATGATGGAACTCTTAATACATTAGAATATTGTGAAATGGATACAACATTATTGTTCACATGATTTTGATTATAATCATCTATAGATAGTATCAAATATTTAGTTCCATTTAAATCTAATATAGCTGGGGCGGGGTTTCCATCTGCTTGTACATTTATATAAGGCATTTTATAACCCATAATCCATCCTAGGGTATTGTTCAAGTAGCGCTGAGTTTTGCTAACACAATTATTTGTACATTGTAACACACCTGTAAAATCGAAAAAAAGAATAATAGTGTCTTCTGTAATGGTAAAGGTAACGGTTTCGGAATCTATTGCTCCATTGAATATACCATTGTATAAATGTAATGAAATGATTCCACTATTAATATTGTATTGAACCGGATCACTTGTAAAGGTGAATCCGGCATCTGTAAAAGACTTGATAAGTTGGTCTTTGAACACAATTTGTGTGTAATTACCTGATGGCACCGTTATAGGAACACTGTAATTGCCATTGACTATCCAAAAACATGTGTTACCATAAAATGTATCAATCGCATACCAACTTTGCGGAATTTGAAAAGAATATAATTTGAGTTTTATAGCATCTTTTAATGTATCTGATAAATCCAATGTATAATCAGTGGAAATTGATTCGGCTCCATTGGTATATTGTCTAAATTGGCTATCTAAATTCACAAAGCGATTAATGGTGTTTTTTAAATTGGGGTTTAAGGAGTCTTGTTTTACAGGTAAGGAGAAAGTATCATTAGTTGCGATTTGGTCTCTCTTCATAGGAACTTGCGGGTTATCAAATAGTTTTACTGTATTTTGTCTATCCGTTATTTTATCCGTTTGGGTTTTGTCTGCTTGTTTTAAATATTGATTTTGATACCAGATTTGTGCTTGGTCATTAGACATATTCATATTTTGATAGGATTCTATATAGTCGTTATTTGCATCATTTATATCATTATTATCATTATCATTATCATTATTATCATTATCATTATCATTATCATTATCATTATCATTATCATTGTCGTCATTATCATACTGACCCGTATTTTGGTTATTATTTTGTAGGAGTCTTTTTTGAACCGACCTAAAAAAAAGAGATAATGTTGGATTAGTTACTTCAAATTTACGAATTAACTTGTCTGTTTTATCTTGTATTTCATCAGTATCGGTAGGGTCATCTATTTCCAAAATAGCCAGTAATTCGGCAATGGTGTAATTTAAAACATTAGTATCCATTAATAATGAATATAGAGAATGTTTTTAATTATTAATATATAAAGTATTTGTTCAAATTACTAATTTACGGCTTTATCATAAACTATATTAAAACAGTCTTTTATTGCTTGACTAATCTTATTAATATCTAATAATTTATATTTTGGATTCGTTTTGCCATTTATTATCTTTTGCGTAATTGTGGTAAACCCACAACCACGTTTCATATGGTTTTTCTCTTTAAACAATAAATAATCCAATACAATTACGAGTATATGATTATTCCTCAAAAGTAACTCTCTGCTTATATGATACTCGCTTTTATATACAAAACGATTATAATTGCCTTCCATATAAATAGGGTAATACTTATCAATAAAGGGTAAATTTCTTATTAATCCGATACCTTCAATTTGATTTGCGTCGTTGTTCATCTCTATTACAAATACAAGTGAATCATATAATATATTAGGGGACATCTCAAATGGCGACCCATAAATGCACCCTTTTATACCTGTTTTATAACAATACGTGCGATTTTCGCTCAGAGTCGTATTGGAAAATCGTGTAGATACCATTGTTAGCATTTAAGAAATTATACTTTGTTATAAAATTGTGTTTTATAATTCAATTTTATAATAATTTGCTTAATATATGAATTGTTGTATTTGTGGTCCTGTAAAAAATTGTGCTCCTTATTTGAATAAAGTATTTGAAAACATTGAAAAAATCGGAAGTATATTTGATGATTATACCATTGTCATATATTATGATAAATCAAGAGACAATTCATTAGAAATTTTAAAAGCGTATCAAGCAAAAAATCCCAGATTAAATCTATATGTAAATAAACAAAAAACACTACCATTTAGAACATATAATATAGCCATCGCCCGTAATAAGTGTTTAAAATATATTAAAACACATAAAGACCAATATCCATTTTTTATTATGATGGATTTTGATGATGTAAATTGTAAAACATGTAATCCTGAAATATTAAAACAATATTTACATAGAACTGATTGGGACGGGTTGTCGTTTAATACTAGTCCAAAATATTACGATATATGGGGTCTATCGATTTATCCTTATTGTTTTAGTTATAACCATTTTACGAATAACGTGCAACAATATAAAGTTATTCAAAATTATATCGCGACACTATTAAGTAAATTACCTCCGGGTCACCTTTTACCCTGTATTTCGGCATTTAACGGATTCGCTATTTATAGAACATCTCATTTTTTAAATACGTATTATGATGGTAGTATTCGTCGCGATTTAATACCAGAATCGAATATGAGAGCACATAAGATAGCCGCACAATCAAATTTAATATTTAAAAAATATATTACGGTAGATGGTAGGTATGAAGACTGTGAGCATCGCGCCTTTCATATTCAAGCATCAAATAATAGTGGTGCTATTATAAGAATTAGCCCAGAGGTTTTATTTGAATAGATATAATAACCTTAATCCAACGAAATAATGAATAAAATAACATACAAATTATAATGGATTTATTATTAACCCGTCACCACCGCGGGCTATATCATTCGGAAATGATGGTAATATACAAGCATTGCGATTAATATCTATAAAATCGTATAATCTATGTTCCATATATCCTGTATGAGCCACAGGTTCTAACAAATCTTTTAACAGTTCCTTTTTAATTCCATAATATTCAGAGTTTTGCCATCTAATACTCGAATTTTTATGTTGTTGCACGTACATGTTCATATTATGTTTTGGAAAAGTTTGTAATACATGTTCAATATTTGATAAGTAATATCTGCCAGTTACTTTAAGTATATGTGTGCAACTAAGATAAAAATGCTCATTTTTTATTTGGTCAATCACATACATCATACTATTGGCTTCGCCCTGGCTCGATGTACCGCCCGAATTTATAATTGTTGTATAAACATGCAATCGGTTATTACATTTAAACTCACTAAAACTATCACAACCACTACTTTCTACCACCACAATATCGTAATTTGTGTTATTTAGCCATTTTTGAATTTGGGTTTTATAAAGGTCTCTCCGATAATCTTGGTCGTCACTACTATTATTAGATGTTTTTATGCAGGTTGTTAGTAAAACTATCCATTTATTAGTTGGTTGAGGTGCTGGGATGACTTTTTGAACGCAACGGTTTTGAACGCAACGGTTTTGAATGCGTCCGCGGCGGCGCTGTATAACTGGATTGGATTTTGACACATGTCTTTTTATAGCAATTCGCGGTCTCCATCTACTGCGCCAAACACCCCATTTATTTGTAATTGACATATATATATATAATTATGAATATTTTTCAAACGCACAAAAATATTAATTATATACTAAAAAATAAACAACTTTCGCAATCGGTTTATTCGTGGGCGAAATTTAATAATCATAGCTTTAATCATCATTTTTATAACGATACACAGTGCGATTTATTTATGAAAAATATAGCTTCATATATAAATGAAGATATATATAATGCGTATTGTAAATTACCACTTGCTGTAATGAAGGCTGATTTGTGGAGATATTGTATCATCTATCACTTTGGCGGTATTTATGCTGATACAGACACCATATGTAAAACAAATCCAACATTATTTATAAACGACTCGTTGTTGACGATTGTACCCGAAAACAGGTGCCATTTATGTCAGTGGGTATTTGCGGCTCCAAAAGGATCACCTGTATTAAAATCGGTAATTGATTTATCCGTAGAAAGAATCTTATCCGCACAAGAAATTAAAGGTGAACATATTGTACATCATTTAACAGGTCCAGGAGTATTTACAGATGGCATTGAGAAGTATTTAAAAGAACAACAATTACCTACTTTCGAACAAAATCGGACACTCTACTATAATTATACACATAAGGGTGTATTAAAAGTGTTTAATTACAATATATTTCATTCAAAAATAGTACAACATCTATTTTATGGTAAACGTAATAATGGCTGGTGCACGGAAAGGGATAAACATTTGTTATAAATTATACAACCTAAACATAAACCCAATTATGTATATATTTGATGCTGTCCCCATAACACAGAATAATGTGGGACTTTTTGATTTTGGGCATGTTCATCCAAGTATTCATAATAACTTTTAAATACATGATAATTATTAAATAATATAAACCTAAATTTCAAAGAAATATAAAATGCGTGCTTCATATCAAAAGCATTTTTTTGTTCAGAACTAAATAATCCAGATAACAATAACGGACCAGTAGGTTCTAAACAGCTATTTCCATAATATCTATTTTTGACATTATCAACTATTTTATCAATTGCTCGTAACAAGATATTATTTCCAGGTTTTGCGACAATTAACGCATTATATATGCCATTATTATCTACATCTAATACCCAGTGTTCTTTTTCAGTTAGAGCAATAAATTTAAACCCATTAATAGGCATATATTTTATATCAAGATATATTCCACCCTTGATATATAAAACACAATACCTCCATAAATCAGCTTTATAAGCACCAGGAACCAATGTATCAAACGCATTTAATACATCAAGCTTAAAATTAGTTTTAATAAATTCTCTGCAATCATTATCATCAAATAACATATACTTAAATGCTGGATTTCTTTGTTTAATAAATTCGACATTTTTTGCCATTATAGGAGGTAGATTTTTACTATGCCAAGTTTGAAATATATTCAATGGTATTATATTATTATAATGAGATTTTGTAGGATATGATATACTTATGGCAGACTTCGCTGCGTTTATTATGCGAGGATTTATAGTATTCCGATTATTACTAGTCCCAATGTGTTGTCTCATAATAGCCCGCCTAATACCCATTTTTCTTCTATAAATTTGTTTTTTACGATTAAACAGTTTTTGTCGTAATAATTTTAAATACAACTGTTTTTTTTGCGGATTATTCATATATATAAATGATATTTAATTTTAATTCAATGTAATTTTATCGCTTAAAATTTTATAACGGTCATTATCTAAAGACTCAACCAGAATTGACCATGGAGTACACGATTGAAGAGCATCGAGACCCTTTTCACAAAATACATTTAGTAATACTGGACTAAACCCCGACATCATAGACGCATTAGTTTGATATGATAAACAGGGAAATCCGCTAGTAGACCTGAGGTTCCACATAAGGATATGTGGTGGGTTAAATGGTCTACCATATAGGCGCATGCCAGCATCAGAGTATCTCTTTTTAATATTATCATGCATAGACATATCCGCGTGTTTATCCGCTTCATCGATTTGCATATCAGATAATATAACCAAAACCAGGTCGTGAACTTCATCGGGTGAAAGTTTGCTTTGGATTATCGCGTTCAATATCAAATCCATAGCTGCATACAAGTTGGTATTCAATCCACTATCAGTGCAAATCTTCGCCGTCATAGATACAAAATCATTATCATTTTCAAGATTTACCCATGTGGGTTTGTTACTAAACGTCATAACACGTTTTCCTAGTTTGGATTTTTCGGCTATGCGAATACCAAGTGCGTTTGCGGCATATAGTGGGTCACCAGTCATTGACCCAGATACATCCACCATAGCAATAAAATTACCCAATGGCTCATTTTGTGACGAATTATCCCGCCATTGTAAATTGAGCAAATCAATTTCATCCCGATTATTCATTTTAGTAATCAAGTGTAGCGCCTGTTTTGTGAAATCGGTCATTCCTACGCGCTTCCCCTTGATTTTAATTGCGTCACTTTTACCAAGTTCAATATGTTCCTTAAAATGAATCGCGCATTCATTCCGGTCACTTGAATCTGGAAATCTAGGTGCACCTGCGAGTGTCTTATTCAAAAAAGCGGATTTCTGCTTTGAGAGTGTGATAGAGGTCACCTTATTAAAATTAATTTTGCGCCATGTTCCACCACATTGGTCTATTTGAGTAGTATGTAATTTTTTATTCAGCGCCGTAAGTAGTTTACGATATTGGGTTTTACATTTCTTAATAGCTTTTGCTATCGATTCATCTGTCTTCGCAGTGGTCATATATTCAGAAAAATAATGAGTTGCCAAAGGTTCAAATTGGCAACCAAAAGCGGAGTCTTCGCGTGGCACCCATTTTGCCAACAAAGATGGATTGTCACTAGTAGAATCTATTCGCAACTGAGCATTAGTTAACATAATACACTCTTGTAATAGTGGGTGGTGATTTTTACATCCAACAGATTGACAATATCTATAAAAATATTTAAGGTCCTTCCAAGAGCCATATTGGTGCACATTTTTGCCAAGGTCCACGAGACATCTTAGGGCAAAAATAGCCAATTCCGGATAAAAGTCATACCATGTATATATCATCATATAAGTCAATTCATATTCACCTTTCCCAGAAATAATATCACGAGTATGACCAATCATTCGATATAAAATAGATAAATACTCACGAGTAATGACTGATTGAGCTTCACCTATTGTATGGTTTTTTAGGGTAGTCAACATAAGGTTCAGCTGTCTTCTTAATGTATCATAATGAGTAGTTCTAGTTGCTTGAAAACTAAATTGTAATATTTGTTCCTGAATATGATTAGACCAAGTATATTCTTGGTGACCCTTGTCTCCATATTGCGTTGGCGTATTATAATCTAGTGCTTGAACCATTGCTGCCATATCGTTAATATAAATTACATATTACGCTTTATATTGTTTTCTATGTGTGTTTTTATGAGTACGCCTATTGCTCTGTAAAACAATTTTTTTTGTAACATTGTGAGCACTGGATTTAACGGATTTATCATAAAAAATAATAATCAAATCTGTTAAATCGTGAAACATGCTTATTGATTTCTCAAATGTAATAGGCATGATATGATTTATAGATGTTAAAAAATCATTGTTATTTATAGAATAATCCGGCGAAAGATACGATATAATATTCTCTGGATTTAAGGTTATATTATATTTTAAAATAGATAATAATGAATATTTTTTCGACTGGTCTATCATGTTTTCTTTTAGTATTTGAATAATTTCCTCAGTTGTAATATAATTACACTTGGACAATAAAAACGATTCTTGTTTTATTTTTTCGATTTCATTGTCATTATTTAAATAAATAATATTTAAATTTGTATAATATATATCGTCTTTATAAAAATCTTTATATAACTTATCGGTTTTATCAAAGTTATGAATCCATTCATTGTTTAATGGAGTTGTATCTATTTCCATAATATATTATAAATCATATAATACATTACTATTTTTAACTAATTATAATAATCATCATATTCATATTCATATTCATCGTCATCGTCATCATCATAATAATATTCATCGTCATCATAATCATAATAATCGTAATCATAATTTGGAAATAAAAATACCTTTTCATATGTTTCTTCCCCCCACATGGCTATATACTCGTCCTTTCTTTTATTATAGAGTTTTACTAATGAAATCATGGCGTTCTCCCAAGAAGGTTTTGCCGTTTCAATAGGACGGCTAACATTACAATTATATTTATATTTATTTGGTGTAATCACAATCCATCCATATGGCAGTACTTCCCCTTTTTCGGGTTCTATATTTGATTGATGCAATACCTTGGTTAAATAGTTATGTGTCTCATCGCCTAATTCACCTACATTAGCGCTTGCACGAGTATCTATTAATACAGGAAACTCGCTCATATTAATAGTGGGATGTGCGATTTTATTACTCTTCGGGTCATTCTTCGTGTCAGGGGTATATTTATTATATCTAGATAAACCACCATGGCGAGTATGGGCTGGTCTATTATCTTCTAATAAAGAAGAAAATCTATTGTTAGGTTTTAATACATTCATTTGTATGGGTGTTATAATAAAGTTATATTATTTATACTTTATATGTTTATATTTGTTTAATTAACATTATTATAATAAGCATTTAAAGATATTTGTATAACCAATATTATCTCCTCACAGCAATTGTTGACAATAACTAACTTACCTAATGGATACTTTATATATAATTTACAGGAGATAGCACCCGATTTTGTGTAGTACAAAACTATGTACAACACAAAAAAAATATAACTTTATTTAATTATTAAAATGAAAATTAATAGACTATAAAACTAAATATCATCAACATTGATGACCTCTTCTTCATCGCAAATAATATCCACATTTGAAGATATGATACCAGTGGTTAATAGTGATGGTGCTTCATCTTCTGTAAAATGAATAGAAGACTCGCACTTCACCACCTTTTGGCTATCTTCCATAGCTTTAAGAACATCCCAATTAATATGTGATTCATCCGATTTTAGTCTATCTTTATCTTGGTCGCTGTATATTGCGATTAAATCACAATTAGGTAATTTTTTCTGTGCAATGAGTGCATCCTGTGATTCCCATTCTCTAAGACCAACTAGGAGATACATTCCCACTGAAATAAAATTATCGCGTTTACCACGACCCTTGAATTTACCACGAATATGACATAACCGTTTAATATTATCTACGCCTAATACTTCAAACATAGCATTACCATACGCTCGTACGGCTACTGAATAAACTTCTAATTCGTCATGTGAAATACGTAATTTATGAGTTTGTCCGACACCACTTACTTTTCGTGCTTGTCCCTTTGCTTTACTACCACCAGTTGTATTTTTTACCATTGTCTTATTATATTGTGTCTTATTATATTTCCAAATTAGACCTTTCAATTTTTTATTTTTATAATTAATACTCTACGCATTCGAGTTCATTTAAATATTCATTGTCGATATCTACAATACCGGTTTTTTTATGTTTATTATAAAACCCCATCCACGTTTGTTCTTTTACAATAGGTTTAATACATTTTTCTTGAATACGAGTAGGCTGTTCTTCTGTATCTAATCCATAATGTAGATAAAATTTTTCCATATCATCTTCATCTTCAAATATAATGGACTTTGAGTTATTGTCAATAACCCCATTACATTTTTGAATACGCCGTTGCCACAATGGTAAAAATGACGCATAATATTCCCAATTATAGTTGTATGCCTGCACAATATTATTGGTTTCTCTCTTTGTTTTAAATAAGGAAAGATAGTTATATTGGTCAATCTGATAAATAGCCGCTTGTGGTAATATATTTCTTGCTTGTAAAATAGGTAATAGCGGATATTTAGAGATATTACCCTGTGGAGTCAAGTCAGTGAGAATTGTCTCGTACATTACAATTTCAGACGGGTCTGTATGTACAAATAGATTTTTGCCTAGTTTAATTTTTTTAACTAGTACAAACCAGTGTATCACACGTGACAATAGAATAGTATGCGGATTTATAAAAGGTATAACTTTTGTTATTTTGTTATAACTATTAATTTCATTGGTACTATTTAATGTTAGTCCAGCACAATTAAAGAACACAATTGCATCGGAAATTTGATTCGTGTCTGGTATTGTCGCACCTAATATTAAATAAGCAAGTGATATAAAATCTTCCTTGTGTAATAAGTCAGCAATTTTGTCATTCCCATCTACTTCGGAATCGAGTTGTTTCACAAGTTGTCGTAATATAAAAACATCAATTGTATAGGGTCTTATCATGAAATTGTTTATAATTGAACATATTATTTGGGCATCAAGGATACCCAATTTTAGTTTATTATAAAGATATTTTTCAAAGGAAGCGTTTAATGTAGCATAAAAATCGTAATATATTTTCCATAATAGTTCGATTAATTGGGTTATGCAGCCCGAATAATATAATTCATATGCCCAAAATAGAGCATCATCCGTTTTATTTAAAATCGCAATTATTAAAGCTATTTCAACCTCACTTTCTTCATACATATAACGCGTAAATTGAAATTGTTCATTCATTATGATTACAAATTAATATACATTTCGACTATTAATTACATAACAATTCAATTTTAATAATATTTTGTAATTTAGAAATACTTTTATCTTCAAGTATATTATAATGCCCAAAAAATTGTCTGCATGGAACCTATTTGTAAAGAAAGTATATGCCGAAGGTAAAGCTAAAAACACTAGTTTTAAATTTAAAGATGCGTTAAAGGCGGCTAGTAAACGTAAAAGTGAAATGGGTTCATCCAGCTCTTCTGCAAGCTCTACCAAAAAGAATACAAAACGTCGCAAGGGTGGCAAACGTGGCACTCGCAAACGTCGTTAAGTTATAAGACATTATACAATTCGCTCAATTTATCGTTAGGAATCGTATTAATAAAACTCCAATCGGTGTGTTTTAAATACGTTTCCACCAATGTATTACATATAGTCGTCATAGTTTCTCTCTGGTTTGGGTCTGGATGAATATTATTGCGAAGATGATTATACAAAACATTTATAATTGTGTCTTGTAACTTGAACACCTGAATCATATGCGCAAATATATGAACATAAATAATACTTAAACTATAACTATCCCATGTTTTATTAAAAGTAAATATTTTATTAATAATTTCAGTTTTTGATTGATTTATATACTGTGTAAGACAGTCTATACACGTTTTACGACAGCTCTCTCTATAATTGTCGTTAAACAAATATAAAAATTGAAGCCCTGTAATATAATTACTACTAATTGTGTCTATAAGTGAATAAGACATTGTAATTTCGTCATTTACCGTCAAATAATACAATAAATGTATTTCTAGTGGTTTGTATGTATAGTTTTCAATTTTACGCAATATTGGACTTATATAGTTTTCATTAATTGAATTGGACATAAGTAGACTATTTTGAAAATTTTGTAATATGGGTTTATAGTTTTCGCCCAAAACTATATTTTCTGGACATAAATCGAAGAAACATATATGTAGAGAATTTAATTTACGCAAACTATCCGATAAACATGAATATGTGTCTAAAACATGAAAAATAAACAATTTGGGTGTTTTTAAATGAAATAAAAAAGTATTAAAATCAACAAATGTTTGATTTTTGGTAGAATTATATGAAACGAGTAAATATTTATCATTATTTTCATTATTTAAAACAATATCTAGTTGTTCTAATAAACACTCATTTGGACTGCCTACTTCTATGGTGTGATAGTCAGTAATAATTTCATAATTGTTATAATAATGCGGAATTGCAGTTATTTTTTTACTTATTTTGACTTCATTAACTATAAACAGGTCATATAATTTTATTTTTGTATTTTTGTTAATTTTATCATTTTTGGTATTATTTTTGGTATTATTTTTGGTATTATTATTAGTTTCATTTAAAAAAGATGGTTTCATCATGTCTACATTAATATCAGAGTTCATGTATAATTTATATATTAAGATATAATTAAGTTGTTTATTTGCTTATGAACATAAAATATCGATTTTTATAGGTTTTTTTGTGTTTTGCAGTTATTTCGTCGGAATCCTTAAATCCGTTTGTAATTAATCTGGTTGACTCATCTTTGAGTAATTCGATATGTATCATACAAAATGATTCAAATCCCGCAGATGGTTTATAATCATCATTAGTTATATTAGATGCTATATGCTTATCCATAGCATCTAATACGTCTTTGGATAATCCGCAATACTTACGTCGCTTTACTGGTTCTTTTTTCTCTGTGCTCTTTTTTCGGAAATAATATCGCGCACTCTTAAACATTTTATCTAATATATCTCCATCATAACCACTACTAGTTAATATTCTTACCTCATCGGAAACAATACCAGCTTTATCTTCAAGCCATAATTGCCACGCTTCTTTAAAATCCTTACGATGGTCATACTGATGAATTTTTGAAAATTTGTATAATTCACAAACAAATTCATCCGTAAATTTATATCGATATATCGTATTCACGGGTTTGTTATCTGTTTTAAGTGGGTTATCTAGGCGACTTACTACATCTCTATCATCATTAAGACTACTATCGTCATAAGACGGATTATATGATAAGTAATTGTAAAATGACATAATTTATTTATACGACGTGTTTTGGTTACAATTTATCCGTATTAGATTTTGGATTTCATTTTTTTTATTAATTGAGTAACTTAATTATATAAATTATTCATTTTTTGTAACGTATATCGTCTACTTCGCACAGTTGGATTTCAATAAATTCTAATACATCGTCTCCGATATTTTCGATACGATGCTCCGTATTTACAGGTATATAAACATGAATACTCGTTCCAACATTATAATAATTATTTCCTATTTGTATTTTTGCGTGTCCTTTTACAATAATCCAGTGCTTGGAACGTTTATTGCGCGATTGTAATGATAGTTTTTTTTTGAAAAACACCACAATACGAGTTACTTTATGAGAATGTGAACTATCTTCGTAAATGGGTGTATAATGTCCCCATGGTCTATTGATTGTTTCATTAATGGGTTCATTGGTGGCTTCATTAAGCATCGGTCCATGAACAGTTGTATTATTCATTTCGCCGCTGGCTTCATTATTATTATCCTCATAAAATGAGTGAGAATCTTCTTTATTGTAAAACAACCGGCTCAAATATGACATGTATTTTTTATAAGTGTTCATCAATATATCAAAATAAATATTATAATTAATATCAAAATAAATATTATCAAATTAACCCTTTCAAGCAATGCGATAAGTTATTGTCTACCAAAATCATCTTCATAACGAATAATATCGTCTTCCCCCAAATAGTCACCTATTTGGGTTTCAATAAATACTAATAGGTCTGTCCCTACATTTTCTATACGATGAACTGTATTTACGGGTATGTAAACATGTATATTTGGTCCAACATTATAATATTCTTCGCCTATTTGAATTTTAGCATTTCCTTTAACAATTGTCCAATGTTCGACACGTTTATTATGTGATTGTAGCGAAAGTCTTTTATTCTGAAAGACAACAATACGTTTAACCTTATGCTCACTTGTATTATCTCCGTAAACGGTTTCATAATATCCCCAGGGACGAGTACCTATCTCATTTTGGGTTTTAGTGATGTTATCAGGCACCATTGTATCGTGTTTAATATCAACATTTTTAGGATATATCAATTTACTAAACTTGGAGAGAATCTGTTTACAAGTGTTCATTAATAATATATTGTATATATTATTATTATGCCAACCTATACCTTATTCAGTCAGGTGTATTTAGATACCTATAATCAATGTTATAAAAATATTATTACTATTAATATTCCGCCAAAAGGTCCCCTTGAAAAAATAATGAGAAGAGTCATATTTTATCCTTTAAGTACATTCAAGCAACGGGGTCCGTGTAGTCCCAGGAAACCATGTGGTATTGGATTTGCGTCTATGAATAACAGTTGCCATTTAATGACTACCTGCGAAATACCAGAGTTGTTTTCTTTTTTATTATCAAATGGGTATACAATTGATACAAGTATCACCAAAATGTTAAACGATAGTGATATTCAAATTGGCGCAAACGATGCCAAGACGATGATATGCTTTATAACATATACTGGTTAAATTGGATATCAATAATAATAAAAAATAAAAAATTGATATAATTAAATCTGATTATATCAATGTATAAAACATAACATGACAGAACAATCTGTAAACTTTGATTCATTAGATGTTGCGATTCCGGAGTCGGTGCTTCTGTATACAATAGAAGTTCAACAGGATATCTTTGATTATATACTCCAAATGAACGACGAAAGTAAAAAAGCGTATTTAATAGCAAAATCACATTTGGGTTCTTCATTCAATATTTTAAAGAGTAATGGCTACAAAGAATGGAAAAATAAGAATTAGCGATACCCACCAACAGGGGGGTTAATTAGTGGTTGTGTATCTTGCACTTCCGTTGGTATTCGCGATAACAAATCTTTTTTTTGTTTTAATAAAGTTCTAAATTCATCAGACATTTCACGAATTGCGTCGCCAACCGCCATTTTTGCGTGCTCTTTTGCGGTTGCGGTGTTTGCAGACGATACTGCAAGAGTGTTGGCTGCATCGATCATTGCAATAATTGCTCCATAAACAGGTATTACCTTTGCGATATTTTTTATTATAGTAATAGTTGACACACCTAACTCGCTTGTAGATTTTACGTAGATGTTATTTAGTTTATGAGTCATAGGTTGTATATAGGGTTCAGCCGCTTCTAACGCAATCGTTAGTAAAATGCCTATTTTACTTACAATAATCCGCACCTGTTCATTAATTTCTGGGTCTAAAAGAATACCTTGAATTGCGGCTATTTTTTCGCTAACTTTTGTTGGGTCGGACAAATCTACCCCAATAACATGTCCTAATTTGTCGATTGATTTTAGTATCATACCTTCAATTAATAGAAGTAATCTATTTATTAATTTAAATGAGAAACCTGGTTTAGGTTCAGCACCACCAATATAGCGACGATTTTTTCGAGTAGATGGGGGTTTATTAAGGTTGATTATTTTCCTAGTTTGTAATTTCCTAGTTTGCGTTTTCGTGGATTGTAATTTTTTTTTAGATTTCATAGTATTTGTCTTATATTATACCTAGAAATTTATATTTTGGTATTAATTTTAAATATTACCCAAACCAGTTTTTTGTTTAAACGTAGCAAATGTCATTGCTAATTTTTTACTTAGTAATTTTTTTTCAGGTCTTTTTATGATACTAAAATTGTGTATTTTACCCTGACAACTATATCTATTTGCATTATCCTTTAATATAATCTTACGATTTTTATCTTTGTCACCAGTATCCTTATTTTGAACGATATTTTGCGGTCCAGGAACCTTACCAACGTGCCCAGATTTACCTTCCGTATTGTAACTTTTAAATTTAGCAAAGACATTTTTTTTCGGTTCAGATTGTTGTGTTAGGTTAGTCTGTTTCTCATTCACTTCTTGTTCAATCATTTTTTGCTCATATATTTTTAATTCTTCTTCCATATCAATATATAATGGTCGACAATTATAGGTAATTACGTATTTTCGCGCAACTGTTTCTAAAAATCTATATGGTATCATATTATCGCTATAAAAATTAAATGTTTCTCTATTATTATCATACAACATAATAACATTTCCTAATGGGGTATTTTCCATGATAACATTGTTAATTAATGTATTTAATCGTGTGTTTATAACATAAGCTCTTGCCTTTTCCAATACCTCGCTAGGCGTCAGTATTTGTTTTTGTAAATCCGTAATGTCTTCTTTAACCGATAGATTATTTATTTTAGTGTGTAATTCTTGTTGTTCAATAGAAATTTCGTGCATCTTGTCATTCAGGAGTAGTGTTTCGTCCGGCGAAAATACGTAATTATTTGGAATTAAACGAACTTTGTCCAAATATCTTTGTTCATATGGAACTACCGCAGGTTTAATGGGTTCTAAAACCTCATAAATAGGAACATCTTTATACGCGTTATTAAAAAATAAAAAATTGTTTATATTATTAAACGCAACACAAAACGTGTTATATAATTGTGTATCGCATTTATAATACTCATTGAAAACAGACAATATTTTGAATATTACAAAGGACAAATATATATTTATATATAGTATTTCAATATCACGAACGTTCATATATTATAAAGAAGGGTTATATTTCTAAGTGTTTTCTGGCAATCTATTATTTATTTAGGTCTTTAAATAATGTTTGAATATCCGCGGATAAATCTGGTACTTTTATTAGTTCATAATTGTCTTCCTCTGCGTCTGGGTGTAGTCGAACCAAATATAAATCTCTCACCTTTTTCTCGTATTTTGCTTCCAAAATAGCTTTATACGTATTTAATTGTAGTGAGTAGTGCCAGAAATTGGAGTCTGGCATTTGACAAATTGACCTAGTAATGGCAAATTTATTCCAAGTATTTATTCGGCTAATTTCTTTTACCCGTTTCCAATCATAGATGCTTAGGGTTCCATCTGGATTTTCATAAACCATATCTATGGAGCCAGCGAGTTTTAAATCTTCATTATATACTGTCCATTCCGTACGATATGGCTTTAAATTTGGGAAATCCTTTACAAACTGAATAAAGTATTTCCATTCTGCGGAGGTTTCCCTATCAGGTGCTTCTTTAATATACGTGTCATATAATTCCTTATGGGTATATCCAGCGGGTAACATGTCATTATTCATAAAACATTCAATTTCATAGTGCAGGTTTGTGCCGGCGCCAGATGCACTAGTTGCGTTATGTGCCCATAGTGCGTTGATTTGTTCCGCATTTAGACCCCAATATTTATGTCCTTCTTTCCAGTTTTTACCGCTCATCATATTTTTTATAATTTTATCGGCATCAAATTTCGCAAAATGCGAGTGATTCCATGTAGTCACCGAAGTATATTTAGATTCAATATCTGTCAAAATTACATATTTATGGTCCTCTTCAAAGAATTGAAGATTCTGGTCGCGTTCATGCGTATTGTTTTTAGATAACACGTGTTTAAGTGATAGAAGTATTTTATGACTAGTTGGCATCATGATTGTATTTATTTATATTACTTATTTAATCTGTCAACTTATAATCAATTTTATTATTTTGATTATTGTATCTCTATTATACGGGTCAAGATACTATTTACATTTTATAACTAATAGTCCGTATATAATTAGCGCCGTATATATCTGTTTTTCCTACTATTTTTTTTGCCGCCGTACTGTTTACGATGTCGTCGTTTTGTTTTTTTATGGCGCTGAACAATATCAAGAGGTAATACTAATTTTGGATTAACGAGTGTATCGGTGTCTGGTTGTTTAGGCATAAGAATCATAGGCATATCGTATGGAGAATTCATGTTAATATGTGCGTTTTTTTTGCGAGGTTTAAAATCATCTAGCAGTCGCTTATCAATAGGGATATTTATACTCGGCATACTTAAAATCTGTGCTAAATCGTGGTTATCTAATTTAATATCATAATGCTTTTTATCACCATCGGATTTTTGTAAATTGACGGATATATTTGCTTGTTTTCCATCATATTCAGCATCCCAGTCTATTTCACTAGCATTCAGGTTATTATGGTCTTTATTATAAGTATACGTTTGAGTAATACCTTTATTTTTAATAAATGTGTTTGTATTCATATTTATATTTTTATGATATTTTATTTTATCAAATAAGTAAAAATAATCCTGATAAAATATTGTTATATAAATAATGAACGTAAAATTTGATGAAGTATATAATTCAACCGATAATTTTGTTCACGTTCAAAAATCCGGCAATGAAAACCACCATTATTCAAAAAAAGCATTTACATACGACGACATTTTAACATCTATGAATTTAGTAGTCTCATCAGACGGGGTTTTACAATACATGAATACCAAATCAGACATTACATCTGATTCAGTATCAGACTCACTATTCCAACCTAAAAAGTCAATAAATAATAATGTTGGTCCAGAGTTAAAACATAGTTACATATACAATAAATACTATAAAAATTATAAAGACCCTGCGACGCAAGAACAAGAAGTTATTCGTAAACCATTAACAAAAGCAGAGTATAAGCAATACATACTTAACGAAATTATAAAAAGGAAAAAACATAAGCAGCGGATAGCCCATATAAAACCTAAACAAATGGCATTTACTACAACCCCAAATAGTATTCACCATAACCCAATATATGCACCCATGGCTACTACCAATAATTTAAACCACCTGTTTAAGATTCGATTCCAGCAATAAACCTGGTTGTTTCAATTTGTACTATTTTTAAAATTATATGTCATCATATAATTTTCGGATTATTCGTCTATTAACATTAGCGCCATTGCCGCATAGTTGTGTAAATCTATTAAGGTATCTCTAATTCCCGCATCCTTTATTAAATTTACTCCATTTTTGGTTATAGACATGGTTCGTTGTAGTTTATCTTCTATTCTCATTAATACACCGATTACCCCATATTTTGCGAATGCGTCGCCATAATCGGCATTTTTTCTGGTAAATAATTCCAGGGCTTCAGTTTGTATTTTTTGCATCTGTTCTACTCTATTCATTCTTAATAAATAGCATAAATTATTATGTTTATATTATTTATTTTATTTAATATACGTTTCAGCTCGAAACATAGTAAATACAAAGTACTTAAAGACATATTATGTAATAATATTGTGGTTGTATATAATCACACATTACCGATTTTAGCTCAGGTGGTAGAGCAATTGACTGTAGAAGTATAAGTTATAGATGTAGATGTTATCAATAGGTCGCCGGTTCGAGTCCAGCAAATCGGAAAATATTATAAAATTATAATTTATAAGTTATAATTTTTTATACAAGGTCATCGTTACCGCTAACATTTATATCCATTTGAGATTCAGATGAGTCCGAATTTCTTCTTGTTAATCCTGGGTTTTCAGTAACCGTATCATCCGCATGTTTATCATAACCCAATAATGTCACTACGTTAGAAGCAGGCTTAGTTTTCATTATAGATTTAAAAAAACTTTGTTTTGCACGACCGTCATGGTTTAATGACTTGTGCTTTACGATGGATAATTCAATAATTTTTTTTAGAAGTTTGTTTGTTTTATAAAACAAATCTTGATTACTTTTTTCAATAGATTCCTTTAATTTATCATATTCATTTGCGATGTATATATCTTTTCCATGACCATTACCATATGGGTCCATCACCTCGTTTATAAAAGGATTCAAATGTCTTGGGTCTATTAGGTTATATTTGGAGCCATATCCACAAGAAAGTACCGTACTCATCCAACGATTTTTTTGAATTTCCGCATTTTCGATTTCTTTACTAAACATTTCATCAATTATTGAAAAAGCAGACTTTAAAATTAGAATTTCCTTCACATACATGTTTTTCTTTTCATATAATTCCATTATTTGTTTTTGTAATTTTCTTACTGCGCGTGTCTTACCTTTATTATGCTTTGCCTTTAATACTGCGTTTAAATAACTCTTCCGATTTTTTACCTCTTTAAGACTATTAATTTTACGCTTTTTTATATCCTCTATTTTTTTTATAATGAGAAAAATATTAGTATTATAAATAATTGGATATAACGTTCTTATTTCTTTTGGAATAATAAATTGGTTGGTATCCTTTATCTCGCCAATCTTTTTCTCAATATCAGATAACTTTTCAATAAGAGTAGATTCAATATTTGCGTCAAATGAATTAGATAGTTTGTTAGTTTTATCATCATTTTGATTAAAAAACAACAGCGTTTTTCCCGATAAAAATTCCACAGAAGTTTGTAATTTATCATATTGATAAGCTGAAATGTTATGGGCTTCTGATGCTGCGTCCAATTTTAAATAATTCACCAGTGCTAATAAAAAGGATATTGTACCATTTAACCCTGCAATAAAGAACGCACCCCATAAATATTTACTCAATATGGTGGATAATACAGTTGCCGCTGTCGAAAATAAAATAGCGGGCATCATTAGCCAATTTAAACGCATTTCACAAAAGGCTTTGGATTCCATATAAATCATTTTTTGTCCTCTTAAATAACTGGCTAATATATCAAATGAGCTTGAATAACGATGATTCTTTTCAAAATAATCTAATTCAATCGCATCCTCTACTTCTTTAAATTTATATTTCTTAAAATTAATCATATTTGTGATTACATTATTGGAGACATCTTTTGTATCATGACTATCATCATCTACATGCTCTACAGATTCATCGCCATCATCCTCATCGTAGACGGTTTCTTCTGTTTTAGGTTCAAACATTATAGCCAAATTTTCAGATGATAAATTATTAGTGTTATAAATATCGCTTAGTTCTTGAATTTTAGGTTCATCGTTTTTTATAAATACATTGAACATTACTTTATAATCTACTATGTTATTTTATTGAATTCTTTTATTGAATTTAAAAAATCATTTATACACACTATATTATATTTATATTTATATATGGTAAGAACACGCAGAAGAAGCGTGACGCGTGGTTGGAAACGCCAAGCACCTACTTTTCATCAAAGAACCGTCATGTTGAAAAAGTGTGGCAAAAGATGTTTTTTAGGAACACGCAAATCATTTCCTATATGTAAAAAGAATACATGTAAAGTTTCTCCGAAGGGCGTATATGCAGCATATATACGTGCAAGACAATATAGCTCCAAGGGGAAAAAATACAGAACCGTAGCAAAAAAAGCAAATAATATGTTGGTGCGTATGGGCATTAAACGTTAATTTTTATAAAAAAATGATTAATTTTGTGTATAATATCATATATTATATTATATTATATTTTAGTGAATGCTTTACAAAAATACAACCATAATGTGCGATGCTGACTATGACTGGGGACACTTTATAGATATGGATGATATGCCGATAAATACAATCGGTCAAGTTTGTCATAAAATTTCGAAAACACCTTATACTAGAAGAACGACCTATCAATGGCTGAGAGAAACATCTCTTATAGCACTCGAAATTCCTATAATCAATGATAGTTGTATATGTTCCACATTAGTAACTACTCTAACAGTAGGTTCTTTAATGGTATGCTTTATATTTTGATATAAATCTGGTGTTGTTAAGAATTTAGTACGCGAAAATCATTAATATTATTTAACCCACATACAGTATTTCCAAACATGACGCCCGATGGATCAATCACATATGTTAAATAAGGAATAGACGATGTACTAATTGTTGTGGGTGATATACCTGCGTTGTTTTTTATGACCGGTACATTTAATAAATCTATTGTAGTATTTAAACCAGAGGCTAAATTATTCTTATTTGCTCCTTGTGGGTTAGTGGTAGTAGAATATCTTATGTAGTTTGATTTTTTTGATAATAAATAGTTGGATTGGTTACTTGTAGGCGTTTTGGGGAGACATATTTTTAAATTACATAATGTTAAGTTTGCTTTTTTGTTTGAAATATAATCACTTGCGTCTTGTGTTGAAGAAAGTTTTCCAAATGTTTGGCTCCCGTTTGTGGTGGTTCCAGAATATGTAGTATTGGTATGATACATTTATAAATTATCCAAATATTATTAATTCATTATAAGCATTTACCAATAATATTAAACATATTACCTATTAATATTATATATACAATGTGTTGGTACAAGTCTACTATTGATATTAATGGTCATACTTATAAGAAGCATTATGTTTATAACATGTTTAAAAAAAATAAAAATAAGTTGAATAAGTATATGGCAGGTGATAGTATACAATGGGATAAACTAAACTGGGAGGAATTAAAATGGGAGGATACAGTCGAGTTTACGTTTCCTATTCAAGAAGGGTATGTTATTAAGGTATATGATGGTGATACGATTACTATTGCGTCAAAATTACCATATATTGAATCGCCATTATACCGTTTTCACGTCCGTTTAAATGGTATCGATACTCCTGAACTAAAAGGCACAACAGAAGATGAAAAAACGGCAGCAAAACAAGCGCGCGATGCATTATCGCAGCTTATTTTACATAAAAAGGTTACTTTAAGAAATGTTCAAAATGAAAAATACGGCAGAATACTTGCTGAGGTATACTTAGATAATGTATGCATTAATGAGTGGCTTATAAAAGAACGTTATGCTGTGAAATATGATGGAGGTACAAAACATATACCTACATCATGGTTAAAATATAAAATAGTTGGCGAATGTTAGATAATAGACGCGAATGTTAACAACCGTAAAATGTTAAATATCATATACCCGCGTTAAAGTAAGACAAAAACTAAAATCCATATTATTCAAATCTACAATTCTACCATATGAGTCTAATAATTGAACTGTAAAATTATTAATGTTTACTGGACCAAAATATTCTCTCTCTGGTGTAATTAAGTTTAAATTATTTTGCAACAAAATATTAAAGGTACCCGATTGTAATGAAATACGTGCCAAAATATTTTTATTTAATAAAGATGAATTAAACACACTATAAAAATTATTACTGACACTATTATTATGGTCGTCGATTACTAAATACACATAATTTATAACATTTGTATTTACTATGCTTTCGGATACATAATTTTGATTATTTATATACTTTCCATTGCGAAACCCCAACATCCACCCTAGTTTTAGCGGTAGCGGAGTATTAGAGTCTTCATTACCATATCGGTCAGTTTGAAAATTTAATTCAAACGTAAATGGAGTTGAACCCGTAGCGCATCCTACCATCGCTTGTCCGCCACCATTATTACTATTTATGTTAATTATAAATACTATCTCGGCAAACTTACCGCCTAATAACACTAGTTGATTATTAATAGAGTTCAGGATTCCTACGTCTGTATAATTTCCATCTGGAATAGTTACCACTTGTGTTTCACCTGTATCTGTTATCGTTATACTAAAAAAATTGCTTCCGAATTGTTTGGAAATATTATAAAACGTCGTAGGTAATTCAATTGCGGTTAATTTCATAGATATTACATCATTTATATTCATAGGAATGTTTACCGTAAAATTTGCGGATGATGTACTATAATAGCTATCTCTAAATTTTGAATCGACATTTAAGTTAATAAAAGTTGTTTTTTTCTTTAAAGGATTAATAACTCCTGGAAAATATTGGCTTGGATAAGATGACAAATAAGGATGTTCACGCCTTTGTTGAATCATATGTTCATTTGAATCTTTTAATTCAGTTGGTTTCAAGTCAAAGCTTGTATTATATATTTTTTCCAATATGTTTAAAGTTGAACCGCTTGAATTATCTAATAACATTTTTCGGGTTTGTAGAAGAAACTGTAAGATTTTTACTTGTGTTTCTTTACTTATTGTGTTGTTGTTAATGATAGTTTCTCTTAATTTTGCTTCCTTTTGGTCGAACATATTTTCGTCAAAATTGGGAGGTAGGTCAAACATTTCACGAAGTTCATCCTTTGTGTAATTCGCGATATTCAAATCAAAGTTCATATATATATAAAATGAGTATATTTAAGATATAATATTTGCTTTTAATTTATTATTAGATATATAATGCCCGATTCAATACCGATGTTTACAACTTCTTCTAGTAAAGGAGATACAGGACCGACAGGTAATACTGGACCTACCGGGGATAGGGGGCATGATGGTATAGCATCAAATACCGGTTCAACAGGTGATACAGGACCTACTGGAAATACCGGACCTACTGGGGCTACGGGTGTAACCGGTAATACCGGACCAACGGGTTATACTGGACCTACGGGTGCTACGGGTGCTACGGGTGTAACAGGTAATACTGGGGCTACTGGAAATACCGGACCATCAGGAAATACAGGACCTACTGGGGCTACGGGTGTAACAGGTAATACTGGACCAACTGGTGATACAGGACCTACAGGAAATACAGGACCAACTGGTGCTACCGGACCAACGGGTTATACCGGACCATCAGGAAATACTGGACCAACAGGTAATACTGGACCTACAGGTGCTACCGGACCAACGGGTGATACTGGACCTACCGGTGATACAGGACCAACTGGTGATACCGGACCAACGGGTGACACTGGACCTACCGGTGATACAGGACCAACTGGTGCTACCGGACCAACGGGTGACACTGGACCAACAGGAAATACAGGACCAACGGGTGATACTGGACCAACAGGAAATACCGGACCTACTGGGGCTACGGGTGTAACAGGTAATACCGGACCTACCGGTGATACTGGACCAACTGGTGATACCGGACCAACGGGTGACACTGGACCAACAGGAAATACTGGACCAACGGGTGATACTGGACCAACAGGTGATACTGGACCAACAGGTGATACTGGACCAACTGGAGATACCGGACCAACGGGTTATACCGGACCTACTGGAAATACAGGACCAACGGGTGACACTGGACCAACAGGAAATACTGGACCAACTGGAGATACAGGACCAACTGGTGCTACCGGACCAACGGGTGACACTGGACCAACAGGAAATACAGGACCAACGGGTGATACTGGACCAACAGGTGATACTGGACCAACTGGAGATACTGGACCAACTGGTGCTACCGGACCAACGGGTTATACCGGACCTACTGGAAATACAGGACCAACGGGTGACACTGGACCAACGGGTGATACTGGACCAACAGGAAATACAGGACCAACGGGTGATACAGGACCAACGGGTGATACAGGACCAACGGGTGATACTGGACCAACAGGAAATACAGGACCAACGGGTGATACAGGACCAACAGGAAATACAGGACCAACGGGTGATACTGGACCAACAGGAACCAATATTTACACAGATTATTCAATTTCAAGCATATTAACAAGTCCATCTTATACTCTGTATAGTAGTTTAGCTGATGCGGATTATTATCAAGTTAACACAACCGCAAACCCTATTACTATTACACTTCCACTTATAAGTACTTTACCCAACAATAAACGCACTCATGTTTTTTCTGATGTAGGTGGAAATCTAGTAACAAATAATTTAATTATTGGCTCAACAGGGAGTAATACTATCGCAGGCGCAACAGGTATAACATTAAACACTAATTATTCAAGTGTAACATTAACATCCAATACAGTTAATGCATGGTTAATAACATAAACAACATATATTAATAACATATGAATTAGTTAATTAATATATATTGCTAGTTTATATGACATTTATACCTAGTGTATTAACAAACAGTGATTTAAATAATACAACTACTACTACTGCGTCTGTGTACATTGGTACTGGTACAATTACAACAGGATACAATACTGTTTACATGACATTAACTTCTACATTAGATTCCGCGGCAGGAGGTTTAGAAATACAATTTTCAGCAGATAATAGTGCGTGGACAACATATTATACTGATACGTATTTCACTGGAACATTGTTTTCAAAAAGTTATAAAATTATAGGCAAATATTGGAGAGTTAAATATACTACACTAGGACCCACAATCTTTACGATTAATTCGCGGCTAAGTACAAACGTAGACCCCGCCGCACAAGGTATTGATAGTTTTTATATTGAGGTCGGTGATTCTTATCATGACGCATTTGGAAAACTCCGCACATCCACACCCTATACACTCATTGATAATAAGTTTCCTTTTGCCGACACAGGAAACGCAACTCCCGAATTTCTATCAAATACTAGGGAAGATTGTAGTCTTACCGTGGGAAGTGGTGTTACTGCCGTTTATGGGAGCTCACAATGTATAATGACTATTACAAATGGTTCATCTCCGTCCAGTTATACAAGTCAAAGTCGTAAATACGCAACTTATCAACCAGGAAAATCGTTATTGTTTTTGTCTTCTGGAATTATAAAATATCTGACAACGACTTCAGCCAGTTATACTGCGCGAATCGGTTATTTTGATGATAATAATGGATTGTTTTTTGAACAAAATCAAACAAGTATGGGAGTAGTTCTTCGTAATAATACAAATGATACACGAATTATTCAATCGAATTGGAACATCGACAAATTTGACGGAACTGGAATTAGTGGGGTAAATTTAAAGTTTGAAAAAAATCAACTATTTGTGATTGATTTTGAATGGTTAAGTGCGGGTCGTATTCGGTTTGGATTTTATTTATTTGGACGTATTTTTTACTGTCATCAAATCACAAATCTAAATTCTCTTACTGGTCCTTATATGGACACACCAAATTTACCAGTTCGTTATCAACTAACTGTAAATGATAGTGGTACAACCGCTAAATTAACACAAATTTGTAGTAGTGTTTTGTCGGAGGGAGGATATAATCCCGTTGGGAAGCCATTTTCGATATCTAATGGAATCATACCTATATCAGTTAATCAAACTGAAACGCCCTTATTAGCGATACGGGGTAATTCAGCTGCTGCGTCGTCCACCAATAACCGTTATTACCATCAAAATATAGTACCCACATTATTAAACGTATTTTCAACAGCTAATAATGATATTTTCTATGAAATTCGGTTATATTTAGCACCAAATACCCCGACGGTTGCTGATGCCTCATGGAACGCCGTAGATGTTAATAGCGTAGTACAGTATGCGGTAGGCGCAGGTATAACAAATATAACCCCAGTATTAAATGGAGCATCTATTGTAGTAGATACAGGCTATGCCGCTGGGAGGGGAGGGTCTGTTATATCAGTTTTAGAGAGCATATACTCAAATACATTACAAATTACTTCAGATGTATCAAATGTCAGCGATGTCATTTTAATAACTGCTAGAAAAATTGCTACTGGTTCTGGAATACCCGTTTATGCGTCATTGAATTGGCAAGAAGTATATTAAATAAAAAATTGATTTATATGGAATCATTTATCATATTAAACATAATTAATTCATAATGGAACTTTCAGAAGAACAGCAAACCGCATTTAATAAATATATTCAGGGTCAAAATATATTTATTACAGGACCGGGTGGGTCTGGAAAATCGGAACTCATACGTAAAATATATCAACACGCAAATACTTGCGGCAAGACGATTCAAGTTACCGCACTCACTGGCTGCGCCGCCGTACTATTAAATTGCGCCGCAAAAACACTTCATTCGTGGGCAGGTATTGGCTTGGGAAATGCCAGTATAGAAAAGTTGGTCGATAAAGTGAAAAAGAATAGGTTCACAAAGAGTGTATGGACCTCCACAACCGTTCTTGTCATTGATGAAGTAAGTATGCTATCCTTAAAGTTATTTGACGCGCTAAATCAAATAGGAAAATCCGTGAGACGTTCTAGCAAACCTTTTGGCGGTATTCAAGTGATATTTTCGGGGGATTTTTATCAATTACCGCCCGTTGGGGATAGAGATGACCCCGATACCCAACGGTTTTGTTTCGAGAGTGAAGATTGGTTAGATGTATTCCCTATATCATGCCAAATACCATTAAAAAAAATATTCCGTCAAACCGATACAGAATATTCAACTATATTAAACCAAATCCGTGAAGGTAAAATTAAAAATAAATCAAACGAAATATTACGTAAATACGTAGGTCGTATCCCAGACCCAAACTTAGTTGCTGAACCCACAAAGTTATTTCCCACGCGTATGAAAGTAGATAGTATAAATAGTAACAAAATGATTCAATTATCCGGCAGCGAGATTGAATTCAAACTTAAATATAATAAAGACTTGGAAATGACCAAATCTGAAAAGGCATTTCGTGCGGATTTTACCGATAAAGATATTCAAATAGAGCTCGACTTTATTGCGAATAATCTCATTTGTGATAAAGATATCAAGCTGAAGATTGGTGCTCAGGTAATGTCTATTATAAATATTACGCCTCAAAGTGGTAATAGTATAGAAATCTGTAATGGTAGTCAAGGGATTGTTACAGGTATATGTGAGATGACTGGGTGTCCTCGCGTAAAATTCAATAATGGTATTGAGCAGGTCATGATGCGACATGTTTGGTCGAGTGATAAGATACCCGGAATAGGGGTTTCTCAGGTCCCCCTTATTTTAGCATGGGCTTTGACGATTCATAAATCCCAAGGGGCAACACTAGATGCTGCAGAAATAGACGTAGGGAGTGGAATATTTGAATGTGGACAAACTTATGTCGCATTATCACGGGTAAAAAGCTTAGATGGGTTATATTTATCTTCGTATGACGTATCCAAGATAAAAATAAATATAAAAGTACGTGATTTTTACGAAAATTTAAAGGCATCCCAAAAACCTATTCCAATTCCAATTCCGCCAGCTAAAGAAATTACACCGTTTTTCCAAGTAGTCGCATAAGAAAAAATATTTTATTTAAATTTAAAAACTATTCGAACTACTTTTTTTTATTCTATTTTGGTTTTTAACTTAACTATTGTCACACAAATCTCTGCTGAAATTAATACGCGCTTGAGCAGAATCGTCACTGTCTTCGTTTAGGTCAGCCGGATTAATAAGCTGCGGCATACTATTATTTGAACTGACCGACATGTTATCCGACATGTTATCCGACATGTTATCTGGGTTCACTACCGCTAAACCGTTCTGGTCTACAAGCGACGGCATGTCAGTGTATGTAGTACTCGACTTGTCATTTTCTAACTCATTCTCTTCAGTGAGCCACGTGTATTTATCTGGAGTACGACCGCCATAGTACAAATTATCGAGTGCCGCGGCAAAGGTTTTATCACTGTCGATATTTATCAGTTCATCGATCTTGCTAACAACCTGGTCGACAACACTTTGTAGGCGGTCTAGTTGCTCTGCTTGGCGCTTGATTGTGGCTTCCTGGTCCGCCACTTTTATCTCCAAAAGGCGAGCATTCTCTGCTACCTGATGGATATTCAGGCGGGTATCTGCGACTGGATTAATGGTTTTCATCAACCACCAAAATTCACCCTGCCCGACCCAGAGTTTATAGTGGTCATCGTGGGTGAATACGGTTTCCTGGATGTCGTCTGCTAGATTGGTCAGGTAGAAACAGTCCATATGTATGAACGCGGACTGGTAATTGTTAAATGGGTTCGTCGATTCGAGTTGAATAAAATCGACACGACGAACGTCACCGATATACATAAGTCGGAACATGTATATAACATCATCGACTGTATAGTTGCTATAAATACGCGGAATGTAAAAGCTGAGGTTGTTACTTGCTGTCATTGTCATTGTATGATTGCTTATTGTAGTATTGTGCGAATTATAATATATTTTAAAAGCAATTCATTTTTTTTATTTTTTATTTATTTATAATACGTTACGTCTAATGTACGTGTAATGTAAAAGAATATTTTAAAAATTGTAAACTTTTTTTGATGTCAAACGTCGTTTTTTTGTCATTTTTAGTGCTCTTCGTTTTCTTAAAGTTCTTTTTTTTGTTTTCCGTCTTTTATTTCTTTTAGTATTTTTACGTGTGTGATTTATTCTAATTTGTCCTCCGTAGTTTCTAAACATAGGTCGATCATCATCTTCATATTCGTAATCAGAATCATAAACGGTGACAGTTTCGTCTTCTAATGGTTGCTGATTTTGAACGTTGTCAACATTTACAACATTACCATTACACCCATAATTAGTAATTAAAACTCTACATATGGGACAATTTTGTAATTTACGAGGATTTGAATTAATTATACTTTGTATATCATCTAAACATACGTAATGATTACAATTCAACCGCATTAAAGGTTTATTTTCTAAACATACTGGGCATTCACATGATTGATTACAGCATTCAGGTCTATTAAAAATGCCACCTTTCATAATATATATATATATTATTTCTAATTCAGCACGTAAAAACAGCTATTTTTTCAAATATAGTATTTCATTCTCTTGTGTTTTTATAATGTTTTGTAGAAAGGGTGATATTGTATTTTCTTTTTCTAACAATTGTTTACTCATATGAACTGCCATTGAATGATGAGGTATCATACCTAATTTATATTGTGTTTCGTCAATTAGAAACTGATTTCTAATACACCATATATTAATTATGATTAATGCCAAACCTATAAAAAATACGCTTATTTCTTGATAAACCAATCCCATAAAAAAAAACATCCACCCGGTCATAAGTAGTGTCATATACGCGTCATTTATACTAAACCTTATATCATCTAGTTTATCTACCCATACATTCATTGTTGATAATAAACCTGATAAAATCATTATAAAAAACATGGTTAGATAATGATTATGTTGAACATGTTTCATTATAATATTTACATAATATAAAAATAAGCAAAACCATGTTTATTTTTATATTATTCAGTATGATGGTTGCGACTGCGCCGTATTCTTTTTGTCCGAATTGTATTCACTATAAAAAAACATTAAATACGTCAAATTGCGATTTGTTCAAGACACATCCATTATTCAATAATAGAATCGACGTAGATTCGATTGGCAAAGAGATATGTAGCGAGAAAGGGAAATATTTCATAAGTGGTAGACAAAAGGGAACCGCCAATATGACCTTATATGAACAAAATACAAAATTATTTCAAGGTGGTAGAACAAATAAACATAAGAAATAGATAATAGAGTTATTTTAAATATTTTTACACACTATATAAAAAAGGTTTGTTTTTTTAAATCCTACTCTACATTTAATTAACACGCATAAATCTATTCTCGTAAAAACTATCTACACTAGCGACATCTACAACTTTGGGAGCGTCATCCTCGGGCTTGTAGTTGGAAATCAATATTCGTAACTTGCCAAACAAGATGCCGTCGTAATTGGCTCCCTCCACAGAATTGTCGTATTCGTCGTGGTCAATCAGCAGAGCCTGAACCATGTTTTCCATAGTGATTCCTTGGCTCACTAGTTTGCGCGTGAGGAACTCAACCGAGGGCTTGACAATGATGTCCATATCTTCGTCTTCGCGGGCATCCTCCAAATCTTCTTCATCATCTACTGCTTCGCCGTTTGCGCGTTGGAACAACCATCTAGCACCTCTTAGAGCGTGGTCGCCGTATAGCTCATCGTCTTCGTCGTACGAACCCCAGTCGCTATCATCATCCTCCTCATCATCAGATTCCTCTGGTGCTGCAGCCATTTCTGTTCGGCAATATGGGCATCCAAAACCATTGTGTGCTACAGATTTCATCAAGCAGTTGGTATGGAAGCAATGACCGCATTCGGTAGTCACAATGTTTTTGGTACCCGAAAGTACGTCCATACAGATTGGGCATTCGACAATAGAGCAGTCTACGTGTGCGGACATATTTAATATAATAACTTATAGTTTTATTAGTTTGAATGTACTTTACTTACTACAGTTAAAAAGCATTTCAATTTTTTTAATTTACGCTGATTAAATACGTACACTAAATTTTTATAATACAACATATTAATTAATAAAAAATGAAAAGCTTTTTATGATATAATGATAACGTATAAAATATATAAAATGCCTAATTATGTACAGAAGTTACGTGCCACAACTACGCAAAATAGACACGGTTTTGCGGAGTCCTTAAAGAAACAAGTAAGTAATAAACCTGTCGAATATGAAGACCTTAGAAGAGGTATGACTGTTGAAGAAGTGTCTAGGGCGTATCATACATTACAACTTATACATACATCAAAAAGTGAGATGTAGGAACCACATAAAAAATTTAAAAACCACAAACAAAATTTTATTTAATATATCATATATATATATATATATTAAATGTCTAATTATGTGGTCGCAGTCCCGACATATAATCGCGCGGATGTAGTCGCAAACAAAACATTGCATACTTTATTAGATGGAAAAGTAAATAAAAATCGAATATACCTTTTTGTCGCAAATAAAGAACAAGAAAAGATATACCGTGAGACGGTTCCAAGTAATATGTATAATAAAATAGTTGTAGGACAGCTAGGAATTACGAATCAGCGAAAGTTCATTTCAAAATATTTTCCAGAAGGACAATATATAATTTCTATTGATGATGACGTAGAAGAATTATTAATGATGAAAAATCCAGAAAAACTAGTAAAGATACGCGATATTGACAAATTTTTTTTAGACGCTTATAAAGAGTTGAAAAAAGAAGGGCTCAACATATGGGGTATATATCCGGTTCGTAATCCATTTTTCATGAAGAAGAAAACATCCACCGACCTGAAATTTATTATTGGAGTCTTATTTGGTTATATTAATAGGCATTTAAAACAATTGGAACCATCTAATTCAGCTGAAACCAAAGAAGACTATGAACAGTCAATATTATACTATAAACTCGACGGTGGTGTACTTCGTTACAATTACATCACACCTAAAACGAAATTTCATGCGGAGGGAGGATTAGGAAAAGACCGATTCGATAGAAATAAAAAGGCGGCTGAATATTTAAAAAAAACATATCCCGATATAATTACCATATTTCATAGAGCAAATGGAATGACCGAAGTAAAATTTGCGCGTATGAAACGAATAGAGAACTCGGGTTTAACAAAGAAAACCCGGACTACAAAAAATAAAACCAGAAAGAAATAGATTTTCCTTTATTTATCCTATTTATCCCTTAAATGTTTAATTGTTTTATTATGAGTAATCATGAATTTTTTCGTTTTATTCTTTGTTTTCAGCCATACATTATATCTTAAATAACAAACAATAGAGAGACGAAGTGCGTCATTGTCTATTTTTTTAACAGGCAAATTCCCGTGTGGTTCATGAACATTCATAAATAATATATCACCTGTACGGACATCTACACCAATTCCATATTGTGGGAAACATGTCTCTCCCCCGGTGTATTTTCCAGATTCAATTACAGCAAGATTTCCAAATCCTTCGGCATCGTCGCCCTTGTCAGTATGAATAGTTGTTTGAAAATTCACATTCGTGGTAATGGTAGTAAAACAAGTACCTTGAATTTTAAAATTGGTCTGGTTTGCTTTTTTGCGTTGTTTGTTATAATGGTCAGGTATATACTGTTCATAAAATTTGTCGATTTCTTTGATGAGTGGTAAAGTCTTTTTATAATTTTCAGGATTATCCATATTAAAACGGCACTCGCGCACGTCCAATAATTTTTTCCCTTTTTTGCGTAGTAGTGCTTTTTGAGATGGTGAAAATTTATCAAAAAACCCAAAAATATTTGACATAATTTTGGGATTATCTCCTACATTTTTTTTTTTGCTACCTGATGTAGACCCGCGGTTACTCGTTGTATGTTTCGCAAATTTTATTACGTTATCATAAAATTCTTTTACGTTTGCACTTGATAATTTACCCTTTCTAAATCTTAGTAATAGTTTATTATCCACGGTATATACATCCGCATCATGGTCAATAATAAAATCAATTTGCGATGGTTTAACGTATGTATTTAGTACTGATTCCATTTTATGGTCATCAATATTTTTATCAACATGGTATATCATAATATTACCTTTTTTCTCTTTGTTAATTATCATATATACTAATATATAATAATGATATATAATAATGATATATAATCTTTGTTTATAAACACCGATTATTTTGCGTTTATATGAATAATCAATCTATCATCCTTAGCATCCGGACTATCTAAATGATAAACTAGATTAATTCGCGATAGTAAAATACGTAACAAAGCTTCTTTATTTATTTTACTCCAATCTTCGCCCAATTTACCAGATGATTTATCTAAGCCAAATAATCTAAAATCATCAATAATAATAATTGCTTCATGTTGAAATAAATTATTAATATTTGTGATTTCTTCTTCCAAAGGACAATCTTTTGCAGAGTGCCCAGTATCACCACCACTCCAATGACCATCTAAAAAAAATATACATTTCTCTTTAATATTTGGCAGCAAGCTTATTAATTCAATACTGCTATCTCCCAATATAAAATTTATTTTATTACCATTATATCTATTTTTTGTATTATTATAATATTTTTCACTAAATTCAATTGTGTATACTTTATCAAAATATGGTTCTAATGTAAAAGTGGTCTCCCCATATTTTGTACCGGTTTCAACTAAACAAGGGTATTTTTTGTAATCATCGCGTAAGCTCTTTAAAAAGTTTAGATTAATAGAAGGCATTATGTACAATTAAATTATTATATATAATGATAACAAACGCAGTATAAGGTTTCACTAGCTGACAAAAGATGTAATAAACTCATCCTTTGTCATAATTGGGATACCTAATTGTTTCGCTTCAAGCGCCTTACCTGTATCTTGTTCTACAGTGGCATCTTTCACCAATAAAACAAACGTATTCTTTGATATTGACGAACCTAACTTAGCTCCGACATTTTTAATAATTTCTTGGAGTTCGGCATCACGAAACCCGGTCATGACGATACTCTTTCCATATAAAGGGTGAGTTGTATCGTAACTTGCTTTTACAAGCGTTTCATTTATACGATGTTCCAAATTAGAGTCTCTCATGAAACGAATAAAATCTGGAATGTGCTGAACAAATGTTTCAGATGTTTTGTCAGCCATGCCTTTAATTGCTGAAACTTTTTTAATCTTTTCACCTGGAGAGAGAGGGGATAATAATACATCGGGGTACGAATCCAGAATTAACTCTAGTTTCTTCTCGCTGAAACCACGACCAAATGTATTAGAACCCGACATGATCTTAATAAGAGGCGCGGTTTGTATTTTTTCTTGAATACCATTATATAATTTGGTAGCAGTTTTCATCTTAAATCCATCTACCTTTAAAAAGTCATCGACCGTCATTTTTATTATTTTTGACACTGTATCATAACCAGATTTAATAATACGGGATACATTTCCACTACTTAACCCTTCAACACCTATACCGCGGAAAAACCCGGTGATATTTTTTTCTTGAACCGTTTCATCGCTACCTATATTTTCCAACATGATGTCTACGTGTGTATCATTCCATTTATAAGGGACTCCGGGCATTTTTGCTTGTTCAGCTGGTATAACTACTTTACGAATATACGGAATCACATCACCGCTACGTATCAGTTCTATTAGCGCCCCAACACCGATTTTATTATTTTCGATAAATGCACCATTAAACCCTGTTGCGTATTCTATTTGAACACCACCTAACTGTATAGGTTCAATACGAACCCGTGGTTTTAAATAGCCATCTTTACTCGGTGACCAGATGACATCTACTACTTTGGCTTCGGCAACTTGGTCTGAAAGTACCATTTTAAACGCAAACGCATGTTCTGGATTACCCGATTGTCTCTTATAAAGTTTATCATCCGTCACAATAATTCCATCTATTTCATACCTATAATTTGAACGTAATTGGATTAATGTTTCAGAGAGTAATTCATTCGATAATGTAGATTCTATCTTATAGAATACACATTCGACATCTAATGTTTTTAAAAGGTCCATTTGCGCGCTAGGTTTTAATTCCGGTTTAATTACTTCATATGCTACAAAATTTATATCTTTAACCGCATCGGTAATACTTTTTTGGTTTACTATACCCGAAACCATATTTCTAGGATTCGCAAACGTAGTCTTGTATTTGAAGAGAAATACTCCCTTAGGAATTATAAATTCACCACGAATAACAATGTTTTTGGTTTTAGGGAGACGCAAATACGGTATTAAATGACTAATATCTTGCCCTATTTTTCCGTTGCCACGTGTATATAATTTAGGTTCTTTACCCTCGGTAGTATATAATCCACTTACGCCGTCTAATTTACATGATAATACGTATGGACCAGAATATTTCGACATCCAATTTGTAAGCGCGTTTGTATCGGGCTTAATTTTATCCATAGACCACATTTCGTATGGTAATTTTACTTTGTTTCTCTCGACAGGTGCGCCGACATCTTGTAATACCTGGTTACTTGGGTATTTATTTTCAATATATTCCTTCACTATATCATATTCATTATCAGTGAGTAGTGGTTGTTCGTTATAATACGCGTCATTTAGTTCTCTAAGAATTGTCGCAAGCTGATTTTCATTTAATTGGTCGAGTACCTTAATTCCGTTATCCTTAAAGTCATCCATAATTAATTTAATATTTGGGTTAATACGAAATTGTGGTTTTACGGATAATACTTTGTCTTCTACGATTTCTTTCTTTTCTCTCTTCTTCAAAGTATAAGTTCTTTTTTTAGGAACAATTTTGTCTAGTGGAACTACTTCTATTGGCTTGTCCATAACATATATTGGCTTGTCCATAACATCTTTATTAGAATTTATATTTGAGTCCATTTTGGTTTCCATAGTACTTTGTATAGCTCGTCCATCAATACGTTCCTTAGGTGGTTTATACTGTAAATGTAAATAATCAAAGATATCCTGCTCATCGCGAAAAACATGACCCACTTTTTCACCCTTTTTCTTATCATTCATTTTATATAAACCATGCTCATTCATGGTTAGTCCTTGTTTAAGTGCGTGTCCTCTCATCACCGTATTAAACATTTTGCTTCCTGTAAAATATAATACAGAAAATGGATATTCTTCCGGCGTTGTATAAAGAAAATCAACTCGCCGAAAAATATCAGACGAAGGAATTTTTGTAATTACTAATGATTTTGTTGGACCACGAGAGAGAACTTCGATAATAATATTTTGGGCAATCAATCCATTTATAAAATTAGTAAATACTTGGGGCTGGTTAGAAGTGATAATAACGTCAATATCGCCCGAGCTTTCGAGCCCTCGACGATAACTTCCCACAATTTCAAAGCGCGAATCAGGTGTCGCTACTTTGTTAAATTCCGTTTGAAAAATATGCGCATATTTGTCAATTTCGGCACGCGGTAGCCGTTTCAAAATATCTTCGTAATATTTCAGTCCCACCTTTTGGGTATCATTCAGTTTATCTTGATTTGCTCGTAACATTTCTATGCTGGTTATTCCTTGAGACACTAATTCCTTTGCTTTTTTTGGACCAATACCATATATGTCGGCAAGAATATTTGCTGGATTTGTTCTCTCTCTTTCGAGAATTTTCAATGTTCCAGTCTCTTGAAATTCCTTTAATTTTTCCATAATAGTTGGTCCAATGTTGGGATAACCTTTAAGTTGTTCGGGCGTGGTTATATCCCCACTATACGTCATTATAGTTTCCTGTGCCTTTTTATATGCTCGGGCGCGGAAAGGCTCTCCTTGTTTCATCATAATATCGGCTAATTCGTCCATCAGACCTATATATGTTTCATTCAATCGTCCCGTCATATGCTTTTTTTCTTCTGTTATCTTTATATCAATTTCATCTCTCTTGGTAAGAGGGGATTCGATTATATTTAGTTTACGCTTTTTGGTGATTTTTGCGGTTTTAGTTTTAGGGTTAGTATCTAATTTGGGTGGTGTGTTTCTCTCCGGAGATTCTATTATTCTTAATTTTTTGGTTTTGTTCTTTTGGGTTTTATTGTTTTCCATATATATAATTTAAGATATTAACTGTATATATAATATTTACATGATTGATAAATATTATATAATTCTTAGTCATTGTATAAATTATGTGTTGTAATAACTAGTTATAATATATTGGAAATCATCTCTTATAGCGACATAATTTGTCTGAGCTGTAATGGAGATCAAGTCTTGATTAGCAGAACTTATGGGTTTCAAATGCAATTTTGAGCAGGGAACTGAGATGATAAGTTAAATAAACATTTACACCCATCTACAACACTCACTATAAATTTAAAAAAGTATATCAGTAAATGGTTCCGCTATTATTTTATTTTTAATATTAGATGATAAAAAAGAAAAACGATCTAAATTTTTGTCTTTCCACCAACTATGATGAAAACTAATATATAATGGTATACTATATTTAATATGTATATCAAATAAGTCCTGTAATATATTTTCTTCTCCACCCTCAATATCTACTTTAATAAGTGAAATTTCAGAAGCATTAATTTGATATTTGTTTATTATAGTTTCTATTGTAATTGTGTCTGCTAAATAATAGTCGTTTGTAATTATATTATCGCTGTAAATTTGTGACGTAGAATCATTTATTTTTGAATTTGGTAAATGAATATTTCTACCAAACTTTACTTTAATATCATCAATGTTGAAAATAGCTTTATTTATTAGTGTATAATTATTTATACAATTTGTTGTTAAATTAATCATCATATCATTAAATGACTTATTATCTGCCTCAATTGAATATACTTGTTTTGATTTTCTGGAACCATACATAGAGGTTGTTCCAATCCATCCACCAATATCAATAAATATCTTATCTTTTGACAAATATTTATCAAATACTGCAAATGTGCCATTTTCCCATCTACTATAAATGTTTTTCCAGAAAGATAAGTTTTGATTACTTTCATCATTTTTGATTAAAAATAATTCATGGTTTTTATAAATTTTTAAATAGTTATTTTCAGTATATGATGTAACTACGCGTGATATCGTTGAAATACCAGTTGAATTTATACTATTTATATATGTTTCGTATGTATTAAGTATAGCATTTTCTATATACCAAGGTAAATGATTTGCTGTGAAATTACCTGCAATTCTTATTTGATAATCTTTATACATATTATCCTTATTAATTAAACAAAATGTAGTATCAATAGTGGCGTGATATAATTCATAATTATCGTCATGTATTTTAGAGTTCCAAAATTGTTTTTCCCAATCATAAATTGATAAAGCTTCAAAATAATTAGTATCTTTATAAAATTTTTCAAAATCAGATATATTTAAAGCAAACCCAATTTTACTTGTTCCATGTTTATCTGATAAATTTGATAATATTTCAATAAAATTATTTGGAATATTTTCATTCAGCATTAGGTCTGGGTCAGTTACTATAAATTTATTAGGTAACTCATCATATATATGTTTATTGTTATATTCTGTAATCCAAGGACCAGTATTATCAATATTATGTATAACTTTAACATCAACGCGCTGTAAAAAATTTATAGTATTTAAACATGTGCTTTTATTATTTAAAATTTGAATATTTTTATAGTATTCTTTATTTATTTTTAAAATTTGACCTAAAGTATTTTGAACATATCGATAATTGTTATAACAAACAATTATTATTGGAATATCCATATTTAAATATGTACGTTATATTTATATTATTTAATAAACTTAAAATATGATATTTTAATATAAAAACTTGGTTTAAATAACAAAGAGTTGTGACAAATATATAAAAAAACATTTTAATTAAATCTATTTTTAACTATTAACCAAACACTACTATATTTAAACCATGTTATTAAACTGTCTATCCTCTAATAGGGCAACCTGTGCTTTAAGGGAATCAATCTCATCCTGCATCACGTTTATCTTATGTTGATTTAGTCCACTATCTACGAAATACTGGTAAGCTTCGGAAGCCCATTTGCGTGCTGTCTGCTGTAAATCGTCGATGTGATGTTCCAGGCTTTGAACATATCTACCGTCAATCGAGATAATATGACGGTCTTCTTCATCCATCATCGCTTCGATTTTGTCCAGGATTTGTTCCTGGTCATCGCCATTGTCTGTGTCGAATTCGTTATCTAACTTACGCTTCACAGACTGTAAAGATTTAACCGGCGTATTATTGTAGTACTTATTCTTAACAGGCGCAGAAGGCTGTGAAATGGGCTTCTTCACAGGCGTCATGTCGGTCAAATTAACCCGCAATTTACGAGTTCCTGGAACAGATTTGGCACCATGGTTTTCAAGTACAATCCAATACCACGGCTCATCGTACACAAGTCGTGCTTCCTTATCAGGATTTCTTACGCGCTCTTGGAAAGAGCTTGCGACAACTGTGTCATGCCAATACTCAAAATGAATATATGCCGCGTTATATACGGTGCCATATTTAGACATCTTTGCGACGAAGTCGATATGCTTTACCTTAGCTAGTGATAAGGATTCGAATACGCGCTTAATTCGGTCCTCCGTAATATTCGAAAATACGTGGGGGATGTAGACGCTCATAATAGTCGACATGTTGATTATTTTGCTGTACGCGTTAATGATTGTATTTATACTTATTCAAACCAGGAAAAAAAGCAATTCAATTTTTTTTTAAGTTTAATAAAGGTTACTTGTACGCTACGCTAAATAATTATAGCTTAGATATATGAACTATTTGCGGTATAGTAACTATTTGCGGTATAGTAACTATTTGCGGTAGTTTCGTACGCGGCACTGTTTTTCTATCTTTAGGATGACGGACAATCTTAGTGGGAACTTGTTCCTTATTAATTAAAGGAGTTAGTAAAAACGGTTCTATATTTTTCGCAAAAGGAACTGCTGCGGTCGAGGTATATGTCTCAGCAAATGGCGATGGCATTATAGTAAATAGAATATATAAGAGTACTCTTTATATTTTGTTAATTTGTAATTCAATTTTATAAAGTAATACATGTATTATGTATTACTTTTTAAAATTGAATAACTTATTTAGTAATATTTAAAATATAAATACAAATCTAAATATACGACAGTAAACATGTCCGCACTGGTAAGATATGTGTTTCCAAAAAGCACTATTGAAGAAGATAAAGAGAGAAGGAACGATAGAAGCCAAAGTATGAATCACGCGCTGGACCCACATATGAGAAAATCTAAGAAAACGTATGATACATCAAAGTATATTACGATTCTTAATAAATCTTATAAAGATATTCTATTGACGCCTGATGAATTGAGTTTCTTAGAAACTATACCGCGCAAAAAATTAAATGTGATTATAAACATCAATCGTAATAACCGCGCGCGTGATAAACTAACTTGCACACCTTCTTAACTTAATTAAGCAATACTTTTTGTTTTTTATATGTTATTTTTTATTATATTTATAATGATATTAAAGATATTATCTTATTGTATATTATAAGTATGAATACGTTTAAGGTGATGATTTCTTTTATGTTTGCTGTATCGCAATATTGCTTTGTACAAAGCCAAGTGACTAATAATGATTTAGGACAATTTACTGCTTTTCAAGAGAGGTTTGAAAAGCATTATTCCCTGGAAGAAGTTGATATGCGATTTGAAATTTTCCGCTCAAATCTACGCGTAATTATGCTGCATAACATGGACCGTATTCAAAATTTCACGCTTGGTATCAATCAATTCACCGACCTTACACCGGACGAGTTTCGCGAAAAGTATATTGGAGGTATTGAAACCAAAGTAGAAAGTTATGGATGCAAGTCATTTTCTAGTTCTGGTAATGGACTTCCTGATACCGTCGATTGGCGCAACCATGGTGCTGTGACCCCTGTAAAGGACCAGGGACAATGTGGTAGTTGCTGGGCGTTCTCCTCTACGGGTGCTATTGAGGGTGCTTGGGCTATCTCCAAGGGACAATTGACGAGCTTGTCGGAGCAGGAGTTGGTCGATTGTGCTACTGGTAGGTCATATGGTTCTAACGGATGTAATGGCGGGCAGATGGATGGGGGATTTAAGTATGTTATCGAGCATGGTCAGTGCGCATCTAATGACTATCCTTATACTTCGGGAGTCACTGAGACTAGTGGGTCATGTGAGTCATGCACATCGGTCGTACATATGTCGTCATGTTCAGATGTCAAGCCTAAGGACCAGGTTTCGTTGAAGGCTGCTGTTTATCAGCAACCCGTCTCAATTGCAATTGAAGCAGACACGCGATATTTCCAGTCTTACTCAGGTGGTGTATTGGATGCGGCTACATGTGGAACCACATTGGACCACGGTGTTCTTATTGTTGGTTATGGTACTGAAAATGGAAAAAAGTATTGGCTTGTAAAGAATAGTTGGAGCGATACCTGGGGCGAACAAGGATATGTAAAGATTCTTAGAAGCGAGAGCACAAATGATGCGGGAATTTGCGGAATTGCTATGGACCCGAGTTTCCCTAGTGTATAAAAAGAGGGATGAGCTATTTGTTATATAAAGAGTTTTTTATAAAAAAATGAATACAAATTATTTACTTATATTTTAAAGTAAATAATTAACTTAATATCAATATTAAATGTCTAATTTCTTGGATACGTTGTTTATAAAACGGTTTTGTGTTCCGTGTAATACGGATGTTGAAAAAATAACCATAGATGAATCTGCTGCTCATAATATTACAAAAAATAAGAATAATTTATGTGGTGGTAATGCTTATAATCATATAGCATGCGTCTTACAAAATGGTAAGGTAAGTTCGGTTGCAAATAAAGCCATTATATTACATAAATCAAGAATATTGAGTTACGGTGTTAATATATATGGAAATTTAGAGGGCACCACACCAGGGACGCATGCAGAAATCAATGCGGTAAATAAACTACCCAATTTAGGTTCAAATAAAAAAAATAAAATTATTAGTTTGCTCATTATAAGAATATCAAAAATAAACCATATACAGAATAGTAAACCATGTAACAATTGTATTAAAAAAATGAAATACTTACCTGGCTTGAAGGGATATAAATTGAAATATATATATTATTCGGGCGAGGATGGAAATCTAATTAAAACCACTTTAAAAAATTTGGAAACCGATGTTCAACACTATTCTAATTATTATAGAAACGATTGCCCAGTCATGATTAAATAATACTAATCTCTATAAAAATTATTTTTACTTAAACTTCAAATTCATATTCGATTAACGTCTTCATATCACATTTCATTTTATTATATAAAAGACTTTTTACTTTTGTATAATACTTATCTTCTTTGAATTCTTGGGACATTAATTTAATAGTCGCTTTATCACAAATAATACTTTTGGAATCATTCTCGGCTATTTCCTGCTTATGTATTTTTTTCCATTCGGTAAACAATTTAGTTATTTTCATATGGATTATATTTAAAAACCATACTAGTTTATCTCTGGCTAATTCACGCCACTCATATTTGGTTGGGTCTTGCCCTTGCGTATAATAATAAAATGTATTGGATTTTTGTGTTAACGCAAATAGTGGATATACGTGATTAGTAGTATTGTCGCCACATAATTCATTATTTGTATAGATATTTAAATCAAACATATCATTTAATATATCATGAAAAGTATTATTTAATAACAACTCTATGGTTTGATTTGTTGTAGTTATTTTACTAGGCAATTCTTCAAACACATAAGCCGACGTTAAATTATTATTCAACCATTCCAAAATATTAATCTTTTTCTTTTGTTTTACAACATACTTGCTCATTTCTTCCATTTTTTTCTCCAAATTAATATATTTCTGCGATAATTCTAATAACATACGATACATTTGTTGACTAGTCGGCATTACTTCATCAACATCGTCTAATATACGTAATTTTTTCTTTTTTTTGGTTCTATCAATTAATTCACATAAAATAGCATGTTTTTCATAACCGGACCGCGATTTATACCCTTTACCACAATATACGCAACATATAGAAGGTTGTTTTATCCTATTCGGAAGTATAGTGAATTTATTCATGTTTATTTAATAATGACAACAATTATTAGCGACATAGGTAATCAATTTTATTATTAATTCTTTTATATGAAGTAGGAATAGTAATTTATTTGATTTGTGAAATAATAAAATACTATCAAATATATATATGTACTATAAAACGTCTATTGTATATAATGAGCCAAATAAAATTATTGGATTGAATCCATTTTACTACCGTTATAGAAATTGCGACACTAATTTAACCGCGAATACTCCAGCAAATCGATATCAACGCCAAAAAATTATACAAAACACAGTTCGGGTATATGCGTCACTTTATACTGCTAATAAAGGTCCATTAGCGGCTTATAAGAGACCTGGACCAGAAACTCGTGGCGTATGTTGGAATCAAATGAGCGACCGTCCCGTACCGAGTGTCCAAAGAGCCACCGTGCCCACTGGATTTTATCACGCCTTAAATAGTAAGCATCATTCAGTGACATCTAGTCGCCCAGGATGCCAAACTCCGGGCGGTATAGGTTGTGATATTAAACATAATTCTTATGATAGATACTTAAATAGATTAAAAGGTCGAGGTCCTTTACGGCGTGGTCGTATACCAGCAGATTTTGTTGCACCACAATTACCATTCAATAGAGCTTATCCGATTTATGGTGCGAAATTATTTAAGCAAAATATAGTTACTGGATGTAATTGTCCTATTGATGCCGATAAAAATTTGAATATATTCAATGATCCTTTGTATCAAGAACAAGCCGATGCGGTTATAGGATTCCAAATTGGTCAATATGTATATGCGCATAAAGTAGATAGTGAAATATCTTTAAAGGCACGTGTTATTAATGTAAACGATGATGGAACTTATAATATTACATTTGACGACAATACAGTAAGATATAATGTAAATATATATGATTTGTCCATTTATTTTCCATGTAAGTGCGATGTGATTGATTGACGCGATTTTACAATAATTGGTTTCAGTTTTGGATTTGGTATTTGATTTTTATTAGTATTTGTTTTGTATTTAGACAAAATAATTATATATGGATTATTTATAAAATATGCCCGCTAAACTTAAAATGACTTTATTTAATGGTAATATGAGTGCGTCTTATATCGCGTCAGTTCAAGCTCAACCGGTGGTTAAAGCCGTAAACATCCCTTCTTCTTTGAAAAGCAGTATGCTTTTACGTATTCATAATGTCAAACCCGGATGTGGTGGATGCGGACGTCATTAATTGCAAGTTTCATATAATATTTTATTTTGATTATATAGTTCTAATTCTTCTATTTCATTGACATCATATTTGACAAAATCTTCATATGTTCTCGGACCATAGTTATCAGAATCACCTCTTGTACATTTAATATTTTGCCAAAACTCTTGTGATTGACATCTATAATGATTCATTCTTAAATATTCAGAATCAATTAGACATATAAATTTTGATTCATGTAATAGCTCTTTGTTTACAAAATCAGCATGATGCACGTTTAATGAATCAAAATCATATGAATTGTTTATAACATATTTTAGTATGCCTGATTTATTATCCATTTGTCGTTTTGTAAACGATTTTACAATAAATTCGGGTTGTTCAATATGCCCATTTGAGCCGAATGCGGTTTCGCATATTTGTATTTGAGCTAGGTCTTCACAAGATTTTAATACATTTACTAAATTTACATCTAGTTTTGACCAAACATATTCATCTAAATCGACCATTAACAACCACTGGGTTTCCTTTGCTATGGGTAAAATATGCTTATTATATAAGTTTCGCTGTCTTCCTAAATAATAGGGCTCGTCTACATTAAATAACGTTATTATGTTTAAATCAATATATTCTTTAATTTGCTCCATAAAATTATCAGTACTATTGTCATTTATCAAATAAAAATGTTCAACACCGTGAAGTAAATAATGCCTTATCCATTCGCGTAGGCTATGAGATTCATTTTTAAACATGGCTCCTATTGATAATTTATATTTAAACATTATAAATTTACAGTATACATTAATTTAAGCTGTTTACTCTATTAATGATTTTAAAATAATATTGATATGTTTGATTTCTTACAATAAATGGAAAACTTATATTATTTATATTATATATAATGTTGTACTCAACGCTTAATTCGTTAAATTCGACATCTAACGTAACTTCATACCCTTCAAATAGACTTAATAAGGCGACAAATTTTAAAACTATGTTTGATACGACGATACTTCCATATAACATGATGTATAACAATTGTAAAATAGGATGTTATACTAAAAGTAAAGGAACTTTTATTTATAAGCCCCATACGGATGTGGGTATGGTAGGACGAAGTGCTGCGGGATACTTAGCACAGCGGAAGCGAATGTAATTTCTTATAAATATTTGATTAATGGGGAATCGCTAACAAATTTTGACCAGTTGGCTCTTGAAATTGTCATGATTCCAAACAAAAATAATGTGAGCTTGGTCATTTTAGTAAGTGGTCGAGGATAAAATGGATTAAATAAATAGACCAATAAAAACGCAATAAGCATCTCAAATATGAATGTAACTCTGTTTGCCCAAAATTGTTCTTGTAGTATATCTAAAAACCGGTCCTGTGGCGGTGTATATTGTAAATAAATATCTAAAATCCATAATACGATAATTACGGTTTTTAATATTAAAAGAACCATTTCAAAAACAAATTCATCATTCATAAAATAAATTATATAATATAGATATAAAATTATATAATTTATTATAGTTATTATATTATGAAACCGTCGCAAACGTCAATTTATGATGCTTACAAATATAAAACATTTAGTCCTTATATTAATAACATGAAATCGCCCACATATTCAGTTGTTTGTGTATTTTGTTCTCATAAAGAATCAACTCCTTTGATGACGGATGGATCATTTCGCAATTGTAATAGATGTAAAAAACAGTTCAAGGCACTGGTGACCAATACATGAATTGATTCTTATAAAACATAATTAGAGAGAAAGAATATAAAGACAATCTAGTGTTATAATATGTGTAAGGCGCAAGGCACGGGAAACGAGGCATCAGGTAAGTATATTATTGTATATATATATATTAAATGACCAAAATAATCTAAAGACAATTTATTATTATAATTTGTAGGGAGGAAGACATCATACAGCAACATAAACATAAAAATAAAATATATTTTGTCAAAATATATTAACGCAGATGTCAGCAAATAAAATACAATGGTGTAATATTGAATATTATCACTGTTTGATTTTATATGGGTAGTTGGCTTTTTCGCTCTCTTAGCTCAGCTGGTTAGAGCATCGGTCTTATGAGCCGGAGGTCTGCGGTTCGAACCCGCAAGTGAGTATATATAGTTTCTTTACAGCAAACCATCAAAACCTTTAAAATTTTGAAAAAAGAAACAAGCAAATAAACAAAAGCGTTCTTGTCCGAGTGGTCTAAGGAGCTGGTCTTAAGATCCAGTATCGTAAAGATGCGTGGGTTCGAACCCCACAGAACGCAAACAATATAAAAATCTTATAAAAAATTATATCTCCTTACAGCAAACAATTTGGAAAAAAAAGGAAATAGCATTATGGTCTCATGGTCTCATGGTCTAGTGGTTAAGACTGAGGACTTTGAATCCTCCAACCTGGGTTCGATTCCCAGTGAGACCTAAAATTATACCCGGTTAGCTCAGTCGGTAGAGCGCACGCCTTTTAAGCGTGTGGTCGTGGGTTCGAGCCCCACATTGGGTGAAATAATGGTGCTCGATTTAAAATACTTATTATATAAAAAATAACTTAAAGACAATGCCTATATTTATATGTCCTTGGGTGTATTCTCATTTGGACTTTTAAGGGATTTACCAGTGTTATTCTGGGTGAAGAAATCGGTTTAATCAACCCTTACAATTAGTAAGCCTAACCAAAATTTATACGGAATTGATTATGTCCAACCTTAAGGTACCATTTTAAATCTTCAAGGGTGTAAAAAGATATTAACTAAATAATATAAGATATAATACTCTTATATTTTGTGCTCTGTTAGCTCAGTCGGTAGAGCGTACGGCTGTTAACCGTAAGGTCACAGGATCGAAACCTGTATGGAGCGATTAAAGTTCATATAAGTGAATATAATTACTTATATAAACTATTTTACTACCTTGTAATGATGTAAAAAAGCATTATAATCTATTGCCGCAAATGATTCGTTATCAATGAATGAAGCATTATCCCAGTCAATTATGCGTGGCATATTATCATCTGGGTCAATCATAACATTATCTGGTAAATCATTATGTAAAATCTTATTTTTATGTAAAATATCCAATGATTCTCGTAAATACCTATACTGGGATTTTGATAAGGGTTGTTTTTGCGTTTGGCTTGGCTGTAATGGTAATAAATAACGCTGAAATACTATATTGGCGTCGTTTAATTTTAGTCCTTTTTGTAAACATGCTTTAATATCTGCATTATTTGTAATACCCACTATTTCGCATGTATCATCTTTATAATAACGATTAAACCTTTTATTATCTGGGTCAATTTCAGCCAACTTATGCAGTAATGGTATATTGATATACACGTTTTGGTTTAAAATTTTAGCTACGTATCCATTTTCTCTCGATAGTTTTCCGCAAGAAAGAGAATCAACCACACATCCAGATGCCCCTGTTCCTAAAACATTTCCACCCCGTTTATATTTTGTGTAGATTCGTTTTCTGGTTCTTGTTCTTGTTTTTGTTTTACGTTTTTGTCGTTTCGTTTGTTTTTTTGTTTTCATAAAAAAGAAAGATATTTTATCTTTTCAATGGTATAAAAACATAATGAAAGTACTATAAAGTAATTTCATTATATGCAATTTTTTATACGGACATTATCCGGCAAAACTATCTTATTACATGTTGATATTGAAGATACTATTGATATTATCAAACAAAAAATTCAAGATAGAGAAGGTGTTCTACGTAGTCAACAGCGACTTATTTTTGCCGGCAAACAATTGGACAATTTTAGAACATTGCAGGACTATAACGTAGCAAAAAATTGTACATTACAATTAGTCCTTAGAATACTAGGCGGTGGCGCTATTTATGGTTTTTGAAACTTTTGCACACATTCCCAGATTTTTGCGGACTCTTCCAAAGAATATACACCACGCTTATGCGCTAAGAAAACAAATCCGACCAATAAATTTAATGCTGAGTTTTCATCCTTTACCGGAATATCGACCAGCTTTTTATCTTGAGAATTATACTGTTCAACTTGTGTCTCCTTATTATCCATTATAAATTCATACCTAATAAGTGTTTAAATCTGTATTTTACTAATATATATGTAAATATATATGTAAATATATATATAAATATCCTAAGTATCCAAAGGTGTAATGAAATACATATTTACAAATAAATGACTGAAATGTATTAAAGATGTCACTAGTTATAACCTATTACCATGTCGACGAATCATACATCATCCATCAACAATAGCCCCGAATTTACACTAATTGACACGATGTTTAAAACACATGGTTGGAAGCTCATTATAAATAACGATGATTGTGTTATATATAGTAAACCTGGAGAAGATACTGAATTTTTTGAAATAAAAAAGGGTATTGCGTCATGCTCTGTTAGCTTTCCTTTGAAAAGAATACCGTTTCAATATGTGTCCAAATTTACCGATTATTCGTGCGCTTGTAAATATGTTGAAGCTCGGTTTAAGGATTTTGTTGGGTCATATCCTGTTATTATTTAATTT
>Ga0214919_10000353_pt1 | contig 78699 bp, 58 predicted proteins | sample LL1503_MetaG_FD_177994 | JGI IMG/M metagenome (GOLD analysis project Ga0214919, IMG submission 177994) | Freshwater microbial communities from Lake Lanier, Atlanta, Georgia, United States - LL-1503 | ecosystem: Environmental > Aquatic > Freshwater > Lake | place: USA: Georgia | collected... | reverse complement strand
CTTGGGTGGTTGTTGACGCTTGGGTGGTTGTTGACCCTTGGGTGGTTGTTGACCCTTGGGTGGTTGTTGACCCTTGGGTGGTTGTTGACCCTTGGGTGGTTGTTGACCCTAAAGTATCTAATGGTACAGGTATAAGAGTAAAGATGGATTTGGCTCCAAAATTATTTATTGCAGCTCCATTTGCATTTATACTCATTCCAGTTTTTGATATAATTACATTATTTATATCAATATAAAAAAACATATTTACTAGTGGCAGATTAACATTAACAAAATTTGCTAGTTGTGCATCTAAAGATGCATCTAAAGGTGCTTGTAAATAATATTGTTTATCATATGTATAAATATGATTATCTGTATCAATATAAAATATATAGGTATTTGGTAATACTGTTGTAGTTATAGTATCCAAAGTATCCAAAGTATTTTGATTATTTATTAAATATTTATTGGTACCTGTAATCTTTATATAATAATAACCAGCTGTAACTGCAAAACCATCAATTTGTTTATTTTTCATATAGAGTATATACAAAATATATACAATAAACAGAATACATATAATATATAGAATATATTGGGTATAGTTGGTATAGTTTACATTATTTAAAACCATTATAAATGTAATAATTTATTTAATTATTTACTTAATAATTTAATTTATTATATATTTAATAAGTGTACATATTTTTTTTGTTTATTATAATTATTAATATAATTATATAGTTATAACTAATTAGATACTCATAAATATTTGAAATTTAAATGTGTAAAGGTGTAAAGGTGTAAAGGTGTAAAGGTGTAAAGGTGTAAAGGTGTAATATATGCCTAATATAAAAAATATAAAAAAAAATATATAGCAAAATTGCATTAAAAACAGTATATAATTAACTATTAATGTATAAAATTGATTAAATGTGTAGTTATACTTATTCATAAAATTTAAGTAGAAAAAATGCATAGCATTTACTACTATTTAAGTTTTATCCGAGTTAATTTAGTCGATAAGCACAAATTGTGCAATTATACTAAATAAAAAAACCTTATGCCTATTGTTTAGTTTAATAGGATGTCTCTGTATGATAGAGACATCGATACACTCGGTGTTTTTTTGTTTCAATTTTTGATATTTTTGCTACAATTGCTGTTTTTTTCTAACAAGATATCCTTTAACTACAAAAGCATATACACTTTTAACAACAGTCAAAATATTCAAATAATAAACGGACACCCACACCACTACCTTCACCTCCCATATATTTTACATTAGCTGCATTATTAAAACTAGGTCCTGCAATATCTATATGTATCCATTTAGCACTATCACTAATAAATTGATGCATAAACACTGCTGATAATATAATATCTGCACTACAGTTTCCCGAAACATTCTTAATATCTGCAACAACGCTATCTAGCTTATCTATATATTTACTTTCCATCATTGGCAATTCTACTAATGGTTCATTTATTCTAGCACCATCTTTAATCATCTTAGACATTTCAATTTCACTATTTACACCTAAAACATTACTAAACATTTTGCAGGAAACGGTTTCCTGTTGGCCAGTAAGAGTTGCAAAATCAACAAGCATGGCTTTTGGATAATGTTTATTTGCATATGCTAAGCAATCTGCTAAAACTAGTCGCCCCTCTGCATCTGTATCTGTAACTTCAACAGTTTTCCCATTAAATGCAGTTAAAATATCACTAGGTTTAGTGCTATTTGGCCCTATACTATTTTCAGCAAATGGGCATATTGTATATATACTTTTAGGACCTTTAATTTTAGCATAGCCTAATAAAAAACTCATAACTGTTGCAGCACCAGCTAAATCACTCTTCATCTCACTCATACTGCGAGCACTTTTTAAGTCTAATCCTCCAGTATCAAATGTAATACCCTTACCAAGTAAAACTATATCTGGAGACTTGGTATCATGCTTGCCACCACCATCACCATTATATTTTAAAATTACAACACGCGGGGCATTTCCATCATTACTACCTGCACCAACACCTAATAGGAGACCAAAACCTAATGCCTTTAACTTTGCACTATCTAGAATCTCTATATCAACAGGTAATTTCCAATCTTTTATTCTTTCACGAATAGCATCTATAAATACAGTAGCTTTTGCATTATTTGCAGGCTCATTTACTAAATCACGCGCCAAGAATACACTCTCTATTTCGGTCTTTAAGTTACTTAAAATTGCATTTTTAATTGAAATTTGTGAGTTATTAATAGTTGTGCATTCGCGTGATGTAATGTGTATATGATCTGGAGCATACTTTTCATTTGGTTTTGTATTTGTTTTATATTTGAGAAATTTATAAGATGATAAGAGAAGACCTTCTAGCACTGCTGAAATAAATGAGGACTCACAAACTGTATCTATCAAATTTATACTAGGTATTTGATTTGCTTTCATAGATTGGAATATCGAGTTACCTGCTTGTCGTGCTTTTTCTAAAAGGTTATTATGTGTTGTTGTTTCTGCTGTATGAGAAGTTTTAGTATGTGCTTTAGCTTTAGCCTTATCATTAGCCTTATCTGTATCCTTTATCACAACTAAATATATTTGATATAAGTCGTCCCCATGTGATGTTGTTGATGTATCAGTACCAGTAGTTTTTTTTTGTGATTTAGGATGTGATTTAGGATGTGATTTAGCCAGTGATCCTCCAGCACTTTTTTTTTGCGTTTTAGCTATTTTGACTTTACAATTGCTATCAGCTAGCTCTATAGTTAAACTGGCACCTGATAATTCATTTTTTTTAATATTGCTTTCTATATGTGATAGTATTGATGTATATTTTACTCCTATTGGAATATAGTTGCGCACTTCATCTACTAATGATGTTTTACCTGTTAATCTAGATGTTAGTATTGGTATAAATATTACTGGATTTTGCAAGTTAATTGCATGGGATAATGATATTTTAATCTTATCCATTATACCCAGTTATAATAGTGCTATCTAATATATAAGTATATTTAATTGCTTGGAAATATGCTTGGAAATATGCTTGGAAATATGCCTGAAAATATGCCTGAAAATATGCTTGAAAATATCCCTTTAACTAATCTCTAAAACTTTCCCTATCCCTTTTGTTGTTCCCTCACGAAAAATAAATATATCACCTGCCTGGATAAACTCCGGTTTATACATAAATTTAAACTTTACATAGGCTTCATCATATGATCTCAAATGTTCCTTATCCATTTCTATTATTTGAACACTTTGAGAAATTCCTGCACAATGCAATGTTGGCTGATACTTTACTGTTATTGTTGACGGATTATGCAATATTCTAATACGTGCTTTAAATTGCCTAACACTATTAACCACTGATAAAATACGCATCCCTTTTTTAATCATATTACGCTTAATTGGGTTTTTACTATTAAAAGGTTTTATATTAACACATCCACTATGTCCTGCAGCAAGATATTCAACATTATTTTGAAAATTATCATGAATATTTTTAATAACAACTTTATAATAATTATTTACTGTGCTAGATACTAAGTTATGAGATTCACCTATAATTACATTGTTCTTATCACGCACAAAACCATCACTATTTGGACCTAAATAAAGTATATCACCACGCTTTACTGTTCCCTGCTTCATTACACCACTAATAACTAAACCTATTCCAGATACAGCATATGTACGATTAACGTAAAACTCAACTGGCTTTGCAGATTCTACGGTATAATCAGTATATTGCTTTAGTGAATGTATAAATAGTTTTAGAATCTCTACTCCTGTACCAGTAACATTACTTATTGGAAATACTGGCACTGGACACTGTGTTGAACCATATATGTATCTAGACATGATAAAATTATCTAGTTCACTTTGATTATTAATTACTTCTATGTCTAGGTTCATTTTCTTTTTGTAAAACATTTTTATATAATCAAGATTTACTTCATATATATTGGCAGGGCACATATCAATCTTAGTATATACAATAAACATTGGCAATTTTAAAGTGTAAACTATATTTATATGTTCACGTGTCATCTGCTGAATCCCTACATTACAATTGATTACAATAGCAATATAATCTAATAGACAACCTGAAATACCACTTATAGTTGTGCGCAAATACTTTTCATGGCCTGCTAAATCAGTAAGCTCAATAATTTTGTCAGGTAATTGAATGTAATGTTGCACTATACTACTTGTGCGTCCTGATTCCCGTTCATGAGTATAACGCATAATAAGATTACGTGCACTACCACGACCATCATCCAGAATACCTTTTGTTACAACACCAACAAAACTTGATTTTCCAGCATCTACATTACCACCTACACCAATACGAATTTCCGGTTTTTTTAATTCCATTTAATGTTAATGCTATTCTTTATTTTAATAGGTATTTACCAAGATTAACAAGGTTTTACCAGAATTTACTGGGAAAATAATAAATTTTAAAGCTTACTTAATTAGATTTAACAATTTCTTTAATCCTTAAATAATTATATTTGTTAATATCATAAAATCTTAGTATACTTTAAGAATGGCTAAATCAATTCGTCGTGTTAAAAAATCTAATAAACGTAATCGTAAACATCGAAATGGTAAAAATACACAGCTAAATCATCGTGGAGGTGCATCCCCATCTTGTTTACAGCAATATACAGGAGTTGGTAGCATATCACCTAGCTTATGTGGTGGTGCAAATATACATAATACTAACCCTCAAGCTATGGGTGATCTAGATATGAATAATAAGTTTAGTGCTTATGGAGGTCCTGTGCCTCTTGGTGGTAATCTAGTTGGTGGTAGTTGTGGTGGTAGTAGCTGTGGTGATGAAGGTAGCTATACTGGCAGACGTGATAGTACTGGTGAATCAAAAACATTTAAACAATATTTAAATAATCTTTCATCATCTCTAAATGTTGACCTAAAAGGTGGTTATATGGCTAAACCACAAGCACAAGCTATAGGTAACAGTAAACGTCAACTAGAACACAGTCAACATGGTTCCGGTTATGGTGTTGATCCTAGCCAAATGGTAGGTGGTCTAGCTGTTAATGTTGGATATGATGATTGTTGCCCTCCTGCATTAATAGGTGGTCAAATGGTAAGTGGTGGACCAGATCAACGCGTATGTGGTCTAGGAGCTGTTCAAGCTGGTGGGCGCTCTTATCGTAGTAAGACAAAGTCTAATAAACATAAGCGTCGTGGCAAAAAATACCGTAAATCTCAACGCGGAGGCGATTTTATAGGTGTAACACGTAGCCGTCCTTCACCATATGATGATGCATTTACTGGCCCAGCATCATATTTTGATGAGGGAACAGATTTATCAAAACGCAATTTTGGTGCAGTACAACCAAACTATGATGTAATGGCTATTTAAATTAGTATTTGTATTTATGTGTATGTGTATGTGTGTTTTTGTTTTTGTTTTTGTTTTTTGTTTTTGTTTATGTTTTTTGTTTTTGTTTATGTTTTTATCATCATTTTTTGTTATCATTTAAAAATACAGTTTTAACTTAAAAATCTAAATAGTATAGTAATAGTAGTTATTAAAATGGGTGGATGGGAATTTGCATATAGTATAATTGCTGGTATTATTGGCGGAATTGTTGATTTTGCAATATGGTTTTACACATCACTTGTACCATTTATGCTTAAATATTTTGGAATACCCCTTTTTGTACTAGGCTTACTTCTAGGGCTTGCTTTTACAGGTGGAACGCTGTTTTTTATAGCAATTTTCTTCATATTTATGTATTACTTTATAAAGAAAATTGTAATGACACCACCGTAAGATGTGAAATATATGTGAAATATATGTGAAATATATCTAAAGTATATCTAGATACTATAAAAACATTACATATGAAATTTAATAATATTATATCATTCTATATAAACTTTTTTAAGATATTAAGAATATTAAGTATTGTAAGTATAGCAATATGTGCCACTATAATAGTATATGTGATCATTACAACAATCATTTTTAAAAAACGTGATAAATTTGATGGTGGTGAATCTAGTAGTGAATCTAGTATCATATCAAATAAAATGGATCGAACACAACTTTATGGTTCATTATTTTTAGATGGTCTAGATACAGTTATTAAAAATATGACAGATCCTCGCATTAGCTATGATACAAAGAGTATAGAAGTTGTTAGATATAGTGATGTCTTACTATAAAATTGATAATTTAAACCTTTTTACAATTTTTATTTAAACTAGTATTAACATACTTGTCACATGGATAAACATATATTTGAATTTATTCCAAATGATGAGCAAATTATTTGCCTTGAAACAGTTAAGCAATTCATTACCACTAATAAACCTTTTTCACGTTTATTAATTAATGGCAGTGCAGGAACAGGTAAAACATCCATTATTATTTCTGGTATTGTTACATATATGATCACCCATATAACACCTAATATTAAAGCTATTGTAAAGGCTATTAACTGTCAAAAATGGAGCACATTAGATACATTACCAAACTTTATAATTGCTGCACCTACAAACAAAGCAAAAGATGTGTTAATTGCCAAATATGATAATCTTATTGGACGGTTATTTATAGATGAAACTACAGGGTATGTTGCTGATTACAATCATGTAATTAAAATTGCTTTAAAACGGAAAATTATATTTCTTACAGTTAGTCAAGTGCTTGGCATATCTAGAACTATAAATGAATTAGGTGAAGAAGAATTTACTAAAGGAAATGATCTTAAAATTATTAAAAAGTATAATAATGTTATTTATGCAGAATCTCGTATAATTATAGATGAATGCAGTATGATAGATAGCAATGTTTACAAGCTTTTAACTATGATAAAGTGCTCTATTATTTATATAGGTGACTATTGCCAATTACCTCCTGTAAATGAAATTATTTCACCAGCATTTGCTTTAGAAAATAATGATGATGTATCTAGCACAGATAATGTAAATACAATTGTAATTAAATTGAGTAAAGTTGAAAGATGTACTAATGAAATTACAAAAATTGCAAATTCTTTACGCGATCGTATTTATAACTTGACACCTAACTTTAATCTATTGAAAATGGCAATAAATGTAAATGAAGTTATACAATATAAAAAAGATTTTAATAAATGGATAAAGGCATATTGTGCAACAATAACGAATCAAATAACGCATCAAATAACGAATCAAATAACAAATACTGAGACTGACAACACAACAAACACACTACACAAACATGATAATATGGCATTAGCCTGGACAAATAAATGCTGTGGTTTAATAAATCGTAAAATTAGGGAAATGTTATATATTGATCAAGATATTGATACTGAAGAGCATTTTATCATTAAAGGTGATAAGCTATTTGTTAAAAATAATTACTTTAAATACTTTTCTAAAATTAATCCCAGTACTATTGTATACGTTTCCAAATTTACAAAAGTTGCATATAAACCACTTTCATTTGCAAATTGGTTAGCAACTATTACTAAACTTAATGAACAGGTAAACTTAAAAAAATCTAAAAAGCAAAATGATGCAGGTATTAAAGCAGATAGTATAGCAGATAGTATAGCAGATACTACAGGCAAAAATCAAATTGCTATTAATTTAGATAATATTTTAGACAATATTTTAGAGATAACTTTGCAAAGCTCACAATATTTAGTGCTTGACAATGCAAGTATAATTAATGCGGCAACACCTAATGCAACACATAAGGCAACAATCAATGACTTTTTCCCAATAATTGGTATTACTGATAATATAATTGATCAGCAAAATGATCCTCAAATAACTGCACAACGTAATGAGCACGCAATTTATAAACTACAATTAGAACAGTTGAAACAGTTACAATCGCAATTTTACATTATACATGATTTAGCAAATGTAATATTGGAAGATATATATGAATTTACAGATATTGTAAGTGCAACATATGCAAATGCAATATCAATAGCAACTATTTACACAATTAAAAATTTACCTGCAAATGTTAAGCAAATTGCCTATACTGAATGGCATAAGGCAGTTTCAATTAGCCTGTTTGGTATTCCTATAGATAAGATACATTGTAAGAAATGCGCATTTTTTGCAACAAAATTTGCATCATCTAGATATGCAGATACTTGCTTTATTAAAGATATGATAGATGCAACAGCGAATTTAAGTGTAGCTATTTATCTATGTGATTTATCAACATATGATATGCAAGGGGGTAAAACATATAGAAATATACCAGTTCTAGACCAACTTAATAGTGCAAATAGTGTATTACAGACACTAAAGGCAATTATTAAAGATTCATTTGAAATTAAGATAGTTCTTACAAAACAGGAAGCTACCGCATTATATAAAATAAATGTTGAAATGGGTGATGACGCTAATACACAAGAAGGCGCAAACACAACACCATTAGAGGATGGTAATCACAGTAATCACACTAAAAGCAATATGTATATTTCAATGAGCCAAATGCTTGGACACTATTTTAGTCACGTATTTAGCAGCAGTTATCTAGATGTTGATTATGGTTATGCATTAACTGTACATAAGTCACAAGGCAGCACATATAATGATGTTTATATGGAGTATGGTAATATATGTATTAATAGCAAAGATAGCGAGCGACATAAGCTACTTTACACAGCACTAACACGCTGCTCTAACAATTTACATGTTTATTATTAGTGGCAATGGTTAGTGTAGGTTAGTGTAGGTTAGGTTGTTTTATACCTTTGCACATTTAAAATTCCAATTTTATTTTTTAATCCACCTACATAAAATTGAAATAAAATTGAAATATTTAATAAATTTTAATATAACACTATCTAGAGCTGTAAATATAAATACATATTACTAAATAACGCTGCAATGGCACACTATACACTTGATTTGTTTACTGGAATGGATATAGTTCCTATAAATATTAATGATATATATCTAAATATGCTTTTGCCTGCACCTTTTAATATTCCGTTAAATGATGAGTTTCTATTTGCATTTCTATTTTCAACTCTTATTACATGTTCAGTTGGTTATGCAATTATAAACTATATGGTAAATTACTATTACATTACAGAATATAAGAAAACAATTGAAAATAAAAAAAATAAAGCAGTTACACAAGCAGTAATTACTTATAAAAATTATAAGCCTATTAAGTTTATTAATCATATTTCTATAATGGATAAGCAAATATCAAAAAACACTATGGATTCATACTTAAAAGCATTATTTACCCATAGTATGGTTGAGTTAATGGCATCAACAACTAATATAATGCCAGTTACAAATAATATATCACGCAATATTTTCAGAGTATTGGTACGTGTTAGAACATATAAAACATTTTTACTCCCAAAAGGTAGCAATGTCGAGAATGATGGAAATGATGGAAATAATGGAAATGATGGAAATAATAGTAATAATAGTAATAATTGCAATGATAAAAGTGAAACTGCGCCTAACAATAATCAAACTACAACATATGTAACACGTGATTTCTATTTAACGTTTAGTTTCAAAATTCTTAAAAATAATAAATTTTCAAATGTGGTTATGGACATTATGAATTATTTAGATAAGAATATTTCACCTATGTTTAAATCCCGCGATTTTATCATTATTGCTATTTGTAATGAAAATAAAAATTCTACTGAAATAGAGTTTATAAATAGTTTACATACTATAAAATATGATAAAAAACATTTAATTACAGTTAAAGTTAAGAATCCAGTTATACCGGAAAATCCTGATATTCCAAATGCATTTAATGTTATGCTTACTTTACCATTGCAAGATGTTTATAATGTGTTTATGGATACATATCCAGATTCTATATTTGAAAGTAGCCAATATGTAATTGATAATGATAATAGGGAATTTTGGGATGGCATTGCTATTACCAATTTTAACTTTTATTAATTAAGTTGCTTGCTAAGTTGCTTGCTAAGTTGCTTGCTAAGTTGCTTGAAAAATTGATTTTTATATATTTTAATTTTTTTTTATTTAAAATTTAAAACTTACAATTTTTAGCAGTGCTAGATATACATATACATATACATATACATATAAACAAGATTATCGTGCCAAACTATATTTAACTTAACATAAAGATAGTAACATTAACAGAGAATTACTAAACTATACTACTATAAATTATATTATGAAAACATTATTTGAAGAAGCAATTGAAGGTATTAATGAGTTAATAACTATACGTATGCGTATGGCAACTATATATGCTCAACTAGAAAAAACTAAAGAAACTACAGCTATGCAATTTAAAACTAAGAATTATCTAAAATGGATTGATGCTTTAAAAGATTTGAAACAAAAGAATACAACTATTAAAAGCCAAGCTGACATAAAAGCCTTAAAACTTTCACTATCACTTGAACATAAATTAATTGAACTCTTTGAAAATGGCGAAATTACAGATATTGATATAGCTAAAGGGGATCTTACAAACCTAGAACGGCAAGTAGAAGTGCCTGATAATTTAACAAGCTCTACTATAAGTGCTAGCGCTAGTAGTGCAAATATTAATGACTCACTTGAAATAGTAAGTGATAGTATAGACGGACATGCAAGCGGACATGCAAGCGGACATGCAAGCGGACATGCAAAACTGCATACATCTACATTAACAACTATTATTAATAAACCCGCAGCACAAACTAAAGCAAAAATATTAACATTAAAACCTAAAAAAACTAGTAATCAAAATGTGTTGGTAAATATTGCAAGTGATATTAACAGCCTTGCAAAAATTGATACTCTTACAATTGAAGCAGTACCCAAGATTTTAGCTGATCTTAAGCGCCCTGCTGATCCAATAGGCGCAGCTGCATATGATTTGCGATTTGTTCATGGTATTGGAGAAAAAAATGCTGAAAAAATGGCAAATGAGGGACTAACTCTTGAATTACTAATGGATGATTGGAATAATTGGATTAAAAAAGATATTGAAAATGCTGTGCTTATGTATTCAAAAATGCCGATACCAACTGCATATAGTCAACGTCAATGGGATCTTATGGATAGTAACCGGCAATATGGAATACAACGCGGGGAAATGGAACTTAGGCTTAGACGTGATACTAATTATTTGCATAGATTGTTACCAACCCAGTTAGTAGGATTAAAATATTTTCATGATATGTCACAGAAGATACCACGTGAAGAAATGCAAAAGATTGAAACTATTTTAAAAAAAGTTGCTCAACGTATGAATCCAGATATTAAAGTTATGGTATGCGGATCATATCGGCGGGGTAGAGAGCGTTCTGGAGATGTAGATTGTTTAATTACACATCCAGACATCAAAACTAAAGATGATCTTGAAAATACACAAACCAATATATTAGCAAAATTTGTTAAAGTATTAACTGATGTTAACTTTATTATTGACCATTTAACAGATTTTGGTAAATCAAAGTATATGGGTTTTTGCATTATTAATCAACAAGGTAATCGTAAAAATATTGCACGACGTATAGATATTAAATTTATACCATTTAATTCATATGGTGCAGCAATATTGTATTTTACAGGTAGCAAAACTTTTAATACAATGATGCGAACCTTTGCAATTGGAAAAGGTTATAAGCTTAATGAATATGGTTTAGTGCGAAATAGTGATGGTGAGTTCATTCCTTGTTTAGAAGAGATAGATCCATTTACTATTTTAGGATATCCTTATAAGAAACCAGAAGATAGAGATATCTAGAGATATCTAGAGATAGCTAAAGATATCTAGCTGTGCATTTTTTTATAATTTTATTAACTAAAGTTTTTATTAACTAAAGTTTTTATGGTTTAAATTTTAATTGTGCTTCTTTTGACTTTAGATATTCATTATATGCCACTTTATTTAACTTATTTATTGAATCATTAAGTTTTACACCAAATATTTGTGATAACATATTTATAGTATTAATGCGATCTGCCTCTTTAACTGTAGTATTTTGTGCAACTTGATCAGCATAGCTAGCAATTGATACGTTAAGATTTTGCAGTTCATCATCTCGAATGTTAAGATTTTGAAGAAGACTTAATAAATCAGCTTGAGATATTGGTATAGGTGGAGCAGTAAATTCCTCTTTAATATTATTAAGTATTATCATACGATTAGTTAAGTCTGTAAGGTTATATGATGTTTGTGATGTTTGTGATGTTTGTGATGTTTGTGATATTTGTGATGTTTCCAGCATAGGTGTTGATAATAATAGCATTTTACTATCATATCCATAATTATGCCACATAATTAAAAATGTAGTTAATACAATACATATATATAGTAGTGTTTTAGTAAGATGATACATAGATCTTATTTTCTATTGTTTGTTTAGATAATATTTACACTATTTTTGCTTGCATTACTGTAATAAATTAAAAAATAAGAAAAAACTAAAAAACTAACAAAAATTGAATAATATAATGTTTATACTTATAAATTTGTTTTCAATTAATAATAGAGTAGTGTAAATTTACATATCTCTATATAGATATTTATAAATATATGTTTAATCTTATGTTTAATCATATGTTTAATCTTATGTTTAATCTTATGTTTAATCTTATATTTAATATCTAATATTTATCAAAAACACCGCAATTATATTTATATTTATATTTATATAAGATGCACATATCCTGAATTTTAACAGCTATCGTGGTAACTACTGTTAATTGAAATGGATGTGGTAAAATATAATAATAATCTTTAAATATCTGCACTTAAAAGTACAAGTATCTAAAGAGTATTTAGCATGTAGTTATCTACTTAGCAATATATTTTTCCAATATTTTTTTAAATGTATAAAATGTATAAAATTGTTTATTTTTTATTTAACGTAGGATAGTAATTTTTTACATTTTTACTAATAAATTTCTAAATCAAATATAATCAACATACACATTGTTAAAATATGTTAAATTCATTGTCATCTTATCAATTAATAAATCAATTATCTGACATAGTTGTACCTATTAATCACATTATATTTGAGTTTGTTATATTAATACTTGTATATATTGCAATTACTAAAACACAAAATATACAATTAAAAACGCGTTATAGATGGTCATTTTTATTCCTCTTTGCTATTTTTGCAATAGGAATAGATTGGTTTATGTGGTTAGATATTAAAAAAACATTACTATTTGGTTTACTAATACTTATATATATTTACTATAATATATATAATGAATCAACACACTCACAATTTCTAGATATTGTATATACTGCAAATGATAATACAAATCAAGTTTCTATGGCAAATAAAAATAATATAATAATTAATGCTAATAATCAAGCACGTATTGATAAACAAATTGCAAACCTTACCTACACTCCACCCGATCTTAGTCCAAAATATTTAGAGAGAACTGAATATGTAGATGGCAATCCACACCTAGTAAACCCTACAAATGGTACTAGTGAGGCAATTGCTTTGCAAAATCATATACAGCAGGATTATACTAATACAGCACTTACAGCATTATACAACTCTAGTCAATATCATAATATACTTAAAACTGATATAGATCAGTATCTAGATAACAATATACATAATAATGTGGTTAACAATGTTATGCAAACACACCAACATTGGGAAAACTATGCACTTTTAAAAAATCCAAAAAAGGTGTTTTTTGATTCAAATTGGATGCATATTAAAACACCCTGGTATAATGACCATTGCTATAGTAATGGTGAAGAAAACGATTTTGTAAAATTTGGTTATAAATTGGAAAACTGTACAAATCAAACAAATGCACCACTAGACCCATCTATGACTTTAATTAGTAGCAATGATGTGCAACCTATTTTACGCAATTTTACAGGTGGATTTATATCAGGTTAGTTTAATAATAGGGCTTGCTAGTTGGTAGTGGTAGTTGGTAGTTGGTAATTGGTAGTTGGTAATTGGTAGTTGGTAGTTGGTAATTGGTAGTTGGTAATTGGTAGTTGGTAGTTGGTAGTTGGTAATTGGTAGTTGGTAGTTGGTAATTGGTAGTTGGTAGTTGGTAGTTGGTAGTTGGTAGTTGGTAGTTGGTAATTTTATTTAGCAAAATAAAATATGAGTAACAATATAAAGACCTATAAACTGTAGAAATGTAATTGGTTTAAATATAGTTATAGTTTTTACAAGCACATTATTATAAAGCCATTGGCCAATCCAACATGTTATTAGACTTGCTATGCAAAATATAATAATAAATGTTATTATACTACCTGTTGATACTGGTGTAATATCATCAAACTTTTCACGAGTAATAATATTAGCAATTTTGGAAACTAAACTCATAAGCGTGATAGTCATTTTTAAAAATTTAATTTAATCTAATTTATAATTTTATCTTAGATAATAATTAATATTAAAATATATAGGAGCTAGATAACTTAGATGAATAAATAAATTGTTAAATTTTAAAATTACTAAAATAGACAATTAGATAACATACTAATATTACCATTATTATACATAATAAAATAAAGATTATCAGTATTATGTTGCCTATAGGACCATTATTATTAAAATTTTCACGAGAGTTAAGATTAATATTAGCAATTTTAGAAACTAGATCCATAAGTGTGATAGTCATTTTTAAAATTTTTTTTTTATTTAATTTATATTTTAATGTTAATTAATATTTTAATGTTTAAAATATAAATATATAAAATAAGATATTAAAATTAGTGTACCAGAACCAAAAAATATTATTAAAAATGGTACTAATACACTGTTTGCTAACGCACTATTATCAAATTTTTCATGACTATTAAGACTAATAGTTGAATATTTAGGATTTAAATTAATAAATGGATTGTGCATTTATAATTATTTGTTATTTTATGTTAAATAATATTTTATTATTTACATCATTAATCATCAATATCATTAATCATCATCATCATCATCATCATCATTAATCATCATCATTAACATAATCGGGCCTTATTGCTGATACAGATAACCCTGGCACTAGCTTTTGTAAATCAACTAAATCTTGAACTATTATATTTAACTGTTTAAGTTCAAGAAATTCAATAAATTTTGTATATTGTGGTGTACTTGGTAGTGTAGTTATATACTTGCCAAGTTTATTTAATATATCTAAAATTGTTAATATTATAATATCTAAAAATTTTTCATCATTTGTCATTTTACCTGCAAGTGGATAACACATATTTTCACGCGCATTTTCACTTGGTATACGCAGTATTTTTTGCAAATTTACAAGTTCTGAACCAGATATTATATTTTCAAACAATTTATGATATTTGCAATATATACGATATAAATAATAAGCAATATATTGTTTTGATATAACTTTAGTATTAAGAAATGTGCTTTGCGTTGTAGTTGAATTATTTGAATTTATAAGTTCATATACTGAATATACATTGTTTACAAATGTTTCCATTTTTTAAAAGGGATAGGATATAGGATAAGATATAGGATATAGGATATAGTATAACTAATATAAACAAATATTTGAAACAACTAACAAAAAATTAAATATATATATATTAGGCTTATCCTTTAAAAGCCTATCGGTTATATATAAAACTCAAAGCTTAAGCTTTGAGTTAGGGGGTGGCAATCTTAGATTGCCACTTTCCGATGGCTTTAGGCAGGAACTCCTGTAAAATGAGGGATGATTATAAATCATCCCGTCATTTAAAGGATAGTAGTTTATTTTCTTTTATAAAATGAAAAATTAATTCTCCATCTGGATTAGTAGTAAAATCTCCATGAATAAGGTGTTTTGCATGTAATGTGCAATAAATTGAATCCTGTATATTTGCACATTTATTTAAACATTGAGAACCTAGACTATATTTTTTATTGAATGCATTACAATCAATATCATTAAAATTAATAACCTTATATTTACTAGGAATTTTGTCTACTATTTGACCATTTATTTTGTTAATAATTGGATTATATACACGTGCTTTGCACTGTAGTTTGCTTTGATTCTGCCTTTTATTTAAATTTTGTTTTGTTGGGTGGTATGTGTTAGGTGTGTTAGGTGTGTTAGGTGTGTTAGGTGTATTAGGTGTTCTAGCTATAATACATTTACTATCATAAATTATATGCTGCTCTAGATACATTAACTCATCAGCAATATTCTCAGTTTTAAATAATTCAGGATAATGTAAACTTATTATAGTTAATAACTCTTTAATTTTACTATGATGTAAATGTTTTATAAAATCTTCAGACATAAAGTTTAAATGCTTATTAGATATATTACCAAAGTATTACTAAATCATTTCTAAATCATTTCTAAATCATTTCTAAATCAATTTTTTTTTTAATTTTTTTTTAATCTTTGTATAAATTATAATAAGATATAGTCAAAATAGTCAAAATAGTTAAATATAGTTACATATAAAATGCCTCTAGCTGTAATTCGTGGTGCAGGAAAAAAGAGTAGTTCTAAACAATCTAAAAATGCATATCGCCGTAAACATATGTTTAAAAGTGGAGGTGCAATATATGGTTTTGATTTAGCTGATAAAATAGGAGGTCAAGCTGCTCGTAGGTCTCTATATAAAACTACTGATTCAGATTGTCCTCCCGGAGGTGTAAATGATACTAGTTTAGGATTTTCATATAATAGTTCAGTTAAATTACAAACTGGTGGTACTGGTTGTAATGCAAATAAACAGCGTGTTCAAACTGGTTCTGGATGCGGATGTAAAGGAAATTCTACTCGTACACCTAGAAATAATTTAGAAACTCAACGTGGTGGATCTCATAAATATCGTAGGACTCGTTCTAAAAAAAATAAACAATCACACAAATCACACAAATCACATAGGTCACGCAAGCATTGATGTTACATTGATGTTACATGATGTTACATGATGTTACATGATGTTACATGATGTTACATATTTTTAATTTTTTATATTCTCGTTTTTTTAACATCTAGATAATGTTAATAAAAATAAAGGTTCTAAAAGTTCTAAAAGTTCTAAAAGTTCTAAAAGTTCTAAAAGTTCTAAAAGTTTTAATTTACTTATTTTTGGCTAATTTAAAAAATGGAAGAAGGAAGTGTAACAGTTTTAGTAGATGCTAAAGAAGAATACACTAAACAGTTAATTAGTATTCTACGGCCATGTATATATCAAGGTATTAAAAGTATTTATCTAGATGCTAAAGACATTGCCAACCAAGAAAATTCTATTGAAAATGTTCTTATGATTTTTCAAGATCAACTTTCACGTATTCCTAAATGGTCACAGGAAATTATTAACAAAGAATATCAACGTATAGTTGATTCTAGCAGATGTGATTATATTGATGACCTTTTAAAAGTAGTATATGTGTCTCATATTAAAATTCTTACAATTGTGCACAGTGCTCAACGCAATAAGAAAATTACTCTTAAAGTACCCAGTGGTAATCACTTTATGCATCTTTGCTATATTGAATGTGCTAGGGAGTTCTGGAAAAATCCTTATCTATTTAGTGACCGTACTACAAAATATGAACATCAGAAAAATATGCGTGATAGTGAAACTATGATATCTGAATGCATAGCTGAAACTATTCGTAAACAATTACCTGTACGTCATATATTAAAAGAATACTTAAATGAAACAGATGATGACGTTATAGAAGTTAAAAATGAAGATACTTGTGATGAAGATGATATCAAAAATCCTATTAATCAAAAATATTTAAAACGTCTAGAGGCTATGGTTAAAAAAGAACTTGCACATTTAGCTAATGATAAAAAATTAGGTAGCAATAATTCTACTGACATAGGTAAAGACATAGGTAAAGACAAAGTTGTTACTGAAAATTTTGAAGATTCTGGTAAAGTTGCTAGTGAAACTGTAACACCAATTGAAACACAAAAAGCAATTAGGGACACTATTAAAGGTTTAGATGAAGATGTAATTCGCCGTATTATTAGGGAAGAGATGGAAGCACGCTTACGTGATGGTACTGCACCTGCACCTAATGCAATAACACCTAAAAAGGAAACTGTAAAGGAAGTAGTTGACAAAATTATTGAACAAGTTGAAGGACAAGTTGAAGAACAAGTGCAATCATCTGTTAATAATATATGTAAACCCAACATAGTTGAGGTTTCTGCTATTATTAGCGATCCTAATATAGTTATTAGTTCAATGGATATTCTCACAAATAATACAGATTGCACATCAAATATACAGGTAATATCTACTACAGAAAAAACAATGAATGATGCACAAAATGATGCAAAAAATGATGTGGAAGTTATGGAAATTGTAAAGGTTGCAGGGGGTGTTGCAGGTGTTGCAAATAGTATTGTTGCTACAGGTAATACAACTACACATTGCATGTCTCCTCTTAAAATTTCCGATGTAGATGAAATAAATCTTAATTTAGATGAACTTGATGATGAAGTTGCTACTGAAGTTGCTACTGAAGTTGTTGCTGAAGTTAAAGATACACAAAGTCATAATCACCAAACTGAGTCAATACCAAATGATTCTGATGAACTAATAACAGATACATTAGATGATTTAGAAGAACTTGATCTTAAAACTGTTTCTTTATCAGGTGAATCTGACAAAAAAAACAGCAGTAGTGGTAACTTTAGCTTTTTTAAAGATGCCGTTAAATCACTATTTTAACATAAAATATCATCACTCAACACCATCACTCAATACCATCAATATTGCGAAATTGAGTTTTCATATTAGCAATTGGCTTTATTATAAAAAATGAGCACTCTAAATTTGCAGATACGCGCATAACAACACCATCATTACCACAATTACCACAGTAATTTGGTGCACTAAATACAGTTATCAATTTATGATTACTAAAAAATCGATATCCATCAGGTACAAGCTGATGAGCACGGCAAATTAACTGTAATTTATTACGGCGCAAGAAATTGGCAACACATTGCTCACTATATGTACATGAAACACCTCGTGAACTTGCACCCCATTCTTCTTTTAAATTTGGTGATGGATCACTCCAAAGTAAATCGCACATTAAACCTTTATCAGGTATTGAACAAAACCGATTAATTTTATTAATATCATCCAATACATTTAAACTTGGTGATATTCCTCCATGTACACAAAATATCTTTTTATTAATAACAGCGCAAAGTGGCAGACTAATAAGCGCTTCATTAATTTTTGTAAAAACTTGTTTGGTATCATCACCAAATCGCTCTTCACATTCTCCCAATAAGCCATACATTGCATTAACTTCTGGACACTCATGATTTCCTCTAAGTATCCATATTTTATCAGGATACATAATTTTTAGTGCAAATAGCAAAGCAACCACCTCAATACTATTATTGCCACGATCTACATAATCACCTAAAAACAAAAACCCATTATCTGGTGGTAGACCCGACATTTCAAAAAAACGTATCATATCGCTAAACTGTCCGTGAATATCGCCAAAAACTGTGAGGGGTGCATTAACATATAAAACATTACTTTCTTGGGCAAAAATAGCTTTTGCTAAATCTGCCAATTTTATAATAACACGAGCACTTATGCTAAACCGAAATGGTAGTGTATGAGAATCAGGGTATTTAGCATGAAATAAATCCATCTGTTTGTTAAATGTTAAAAGGTGATTTATAAAATCTATAAAATTTGCATTTGCATTTGCATTTGCATTTGCATTTGCATTTGCAGTGTTTTTTTGTGACATTTTTAATTTAATTTTTAATTTTTAATTTATATACAGATCTAGATATAGTTATAGATGTATACATTATTTTATTAGTATCCTTTAAACGACGTGCAGAGATATTTCTATCAATTAAATATATCAATAAATATCAATATATATATCAATATATGCAAGTAATGGATCAAGGACATCATAATACATATCATATAATATTCAAATGTATTTTAGCAATATTAATATTTATGGCAATAGGTAAGATTTTTATGGAAACTAGCTATTATAGTCAATATAGTAACGGTCATAATACTCATGCTAAATTAGATGAAGCTCATCGCAAAATTATTAATCTAACAAATGATCGCATTAATTTAGTAGCAGAAAAAGCTTATATAGAAGCCTTTTCTGGATTAAATAGCACAGATTTTCTTTCAAAAAGTGATAAAGGTAATTTACTACTATTTTACAGACCTACATGCAAATACAGTATGCAATTTATGCCTACTTGGACTAATATTTTAAATAGCTTACCAGCAGGCGTTAAGTATACTGAAATTAATATAAGTAATGATCGTGAAACTGCATCTCAATATAATATTACAGGCGTACCTACAGTAATTCTTGAAGTTAATGGTAATAAGTATACTTATGTTGGATCACGTGAATATAATGATATTAAACGGTTTTTAAGTGAAAAAGGGATTAATTTAGTATCGCAATCTGCATTTGCAAATATAAGTGCAGGTGATACACGTGATGGAAGTGGTGCAGGCACTATAGGTGATGGATACAGTAATGTTAACGCAACTATAGTACCTGAGGCTACTAATACAATCAGTTATAAATGCCCACTTGTTAATTTTAATAAAACATTAGATATTGCTAAAGACAGTTACAAGTATCAGATATTTAGTGCAGATGGCCAATATGGATTTGCTGAAGGTGGATATAAACCTGAACAATTAATGACCCCATTTCAAGCTGCATATTCTGTAGTTGACTCATACCTATCTAGCTTACCTGATGTTAATAATCCTGGACATTCTACAATGGCCAATGTAAATGAGTGTGCAGCAGATTATGCAGATGATATTAACTGTTTTGGATTATGTGATAAAGTGCAATTAGATGAAATTTTAAATAATCAAAATGATGTGAAAAAAGGTATCAAACATAGCCGAGTTAGTGGCACAAATTACTCTAACAATGTAAAAGTTGTAGGGGCTATTGAAAAAGCATGCCGGCTTTAGGCAAATTAACTGAAATCAACTAAATAAGAAATCAACTACACGATTAATATCAGTTTTTATATTTGTTTTTATATTTGTAAATAATGCAAAGGTACTGTTTTTAAAGTCTGTTAAAATTAACATAGTTATTGCTATAGTTACATTTGGTATGCGAAAGTTGATATATTTATTTAAATATTTAGTTAAGTATTTATTTAAATATGTATCGTTAATTTTATCAAAAGGATCAGTTTTGTGTTTGGAATTGTCTATATTATATGGGTGTTTATGATGGGCTGATTGATTTTGAATATTTTGATTAGAGTAAAATACATTATTATTGTTTTCATCTTCTTGAACTTCTCCATCTTCATCATCTTCATCATCATCATCATCATCACCATCAACTTCCCCATCAACTTCCCCATTAACTTGAACATCCCCATCAACTTCATCATCAACTTCATCATCAACTTCATCATCAACTTCATCATCAACTTCATCATCAACTTCATCATCACCATCATCAACTTCCCCATCAACATCCCCATCAACTTCATCATCATTTTGAACATCCCCATCAACATTCCCATTCCCATCAACTTCATCATCAACTTCCCCATCAACTTCCTCATCATCTTGAACATCTCCATCAACTCCATCAACTTCCTCATCATCTTGAACATCTCCATCATCTTCCTCATCATTTTGAACATCCCCATCATCTTCCTCATCATTTTGAACTTCGCCATCCTCATCAACGTCATCATCTTTAATATCCACATCACTTTCCTCATCATCTTGATCTTCACCATCCTCATCAACCTCATCATCTTTAACATCCACATCACTTTCCTCATCATCTTGAACTTCTCCATCCTCATCAACCTCATCAACCTCATCAACCTCATCATCTTGATCTTCACCATCCTCATCAACCTCATCATCTTGAACATCCACATCACTTGCCTCAGTAATATCATCATCTATAGGTTTTTCTTCAATAAGATGAAAATACAGGAAATCATTACCTTTAATAAGTTTTAGCTTAATCATCTCCTCTAGAATAAGATACCTCATATTTTTATCACAAAGTAAATAAGTATAAATTCCACTGTCAACTAACCACTCTATAAAATTTAACTCACCAGTCGATGTGTATACAAATTCCCCATCTGTTAGCATTAGTTTAATATGTGGTGTACGTATTGGCTCTGTGTAATCATCAAGATAAAAATTTGCATTGCCATGGTAATCTCGCATATCTAGAAAATCATCATATGCATTTTTGCACTCTGCATTTTGGCAAATATATGTACCATGCTTGTAAAAAATAAAATATTGGATGATATGATTATTAAGTGATGATATCCTAGTATTTAGCGATAAATCCCTGATTATTTGAATATATTTATTATGCTCCTCTGCATCTAGAATGGCAACTGTAGTTGGATGAAATATATTATAGTTGGAGTTATCTGGGGAGTTAATAATTTCTGTATACCAATTAAACATAGTCAAATAATAGTTTGAATAGTCAGGGATATCAATGGTGTCAGCACTGTCAGCACCACTATTAATGCATTTAGCATAATCAGTTAATTTTTGAAATTGATGAGAAGATGTAGTAAGCTTATGGCAATTATTATAATATATATGTATCTGGATAAGATAATATATGAAATAAATAATTAAACATAAATAAATAATACTATTAGGAAGAATATAAACTAATTGATATTGTTGAACATAATTATTAGGCAAGTTAAATGTGCTTATAGGACCTATAAGACTATTTGAAAAATAAAATGGTATAATTGCAGACATTTAGAATATTTAACAAAAACTTATTATTAGTTACTATTAGTTACTATTAGTTACTATTAGTTATTATCAATTAATATGATTAATTTGGTTTTTTTTAAATCTTTATAATTGTAAATTGTAAACTGTAAAATATAAAATATAAATTGTAACACAAAATAAAATATAGGAAAATAATAATAGTAGAAAAAGCATAATAGTATGAATAGTATGAATAGTATGAATAGTATGAATAGTATAAGTATAAATGAAAAAGTAAACAAAATGCAAGGGCTAGAAAGGATAGAAGACCTAAAAGGGATAGAAGACCTAAAAGGTCTAAAAGGTCTAAAAGGTCTAGAAGGGTTTGATGGTATAAGAAAAGGAAATGCTCGGTTAATATTTTCAATATTAATAGGAATAATTTTGCTAGATGCAATACTCAGTTTAGTATCCTTTAATCGCCTAGGATTTTAAAAAATCCTAGTCTTGGTTATGCGGATAACGCCTGAAAACAATGTTTTCATGCCGTATTACATCCATAGCACCATCAGCTATATATAGCTGATAGGCGTTTAAGGGATAAATCATTCCTCGTTTTACAGGATATAACTGATAGGCTTTTAAGGATAGGTTTAATATTTGCTGTGTTTTTTAGTTTTTTTATTAATTTTATACTGTTCATATGTAGCAATATTAAGTTTAGGTGAGTGTTTAAGTAATTGTGTAGGTGATTGTTTAGATGATTGTTTAGTTAACCGTTTAGTTTTTTTTCTGTTATAAATCTGTTGTTTATGGGTAAACATTTTACCCCCACCCATTAGACTGTTGGTACCATCAAAAACAAACTGTAACATTGCAGTTTTATATGCATTAAATGCTGTACCTATATCTAGCACTTGTTCTGGATTATTAATCAAATCAATATTGTAAATTAATAAATTAGGGTCAATATTAAGTGTTGTAGGAGGTGTTGTAGGAGGTATTGCAGGAGCTGTTTGAACAGGAAAACTATCATTGTAAGTAATACCTCGAGTATTGTATTTATAATAGCAAAAGTACAAATATAAATTATCAACAGATGTTAGAATTCTATTTGTAGTAATATTATAATGATGATGTGTGTTATGTATAGTATTCATATAATATAGTGCGATTCCGCGTCCTCTATCAACTTTAATATTTTGTATATCAGCCGTTGTTGGCATCTCTAAAATATTTTTATCTTTTTCAAATATTAAAATTAATTTAATTAATTCATTATTTAATTCAGCTTGTAAATCAAAATCGGGTATATGTTCTAAAATATGAGGTTTAACTTGTTCATATAATTCAGTAATTTTATTATAGTTAATATCTTTAACATTATTTAAAATAAGTAAATTAGTCCATAATTTATACAATTGAACAAGATAATATACTGCAAATTTTTGAAAATTATGTATATTTACAAAATGTGTATATAATTTGCTAAGATCATTTTGGTCTATAGTATCAGGGGCACCAGGAAGTAAATGTACATTATTTAATATATTATATATATATGTAACTGTATTTTTAATATAGTCATAAAATTCTATATATTTATTTTTTAAATCTTTATAAAAAGTTGAACAATCTTTATTAATTAATTCTTTTACAGATTTTTTTGCTTTATTTTCTACAACATTTTGCACTAATTCTATAATTTTGCTAATTAAACTTTCTAAATTTTTAATATTATAAAATTTTCTTATTGCCTCAAATACTTTATCAGTATTAGCTATTATATTAGCAATTATTGCATTGTCATAAAAATTAGTAAGTGCAATTTCCCCTTTAATAGTTTGTATATCAGTATTAAACGTTTGTATTTTATCAGCAGATAATTTAGCTTCAGAAATATTTGTATAGCTTACAACTGTAAATAATGTATTTGATGTAGCTATAAGTTTACCAATACTTTTAAACTTTGTATTATCACTGTTAATAGTATTAAATAATAAAGGAATAATTAAATTTGTATCAGTTTGATATTTAATAAGTTCACAATGCATTTTATTCATAATTTCAAACGAGTACACTAACCAATTATAGTGCGCATTTGGAATATTATCTATATCTTTGCAAGTTATAGTATTATACATAGTGGGGAAGTTTTGAATTACATTATTAAAATTAATTGGCCTCTGATTATAAAATATAGAATCTGATGAATTATTTATAATTTTGTTTATAAAGGTAAATATGCTAAAACTGTTATTAACTATTCGTCTGTCATTACTAATACTATAAAGAGAAATTGTATTTGCTTTATTTAAATTGTTAATATCATTTTGTGTCAATTTTTTTTGTTCATAAAGATAAAACAATGTTTTAATATTATATTTAAAAGTATTTATACATTTTTTTATTATTTCTAAACAAGTTTCAAAACTTATAATATTTATATAATTTGTTAGTATATAAAAACAAATATCTTTAATATTTTCTCGTAATAAATTTCTATATCTATGCGAATCTAGAACAGGCTGACCATTTATAGGATTGTATTTTTTTGCTTTGCCTATTAAAGAGGAAATTTCATTATCAGTTATATCTCTCTCTATATCACGCATAGCTATTCCCCCTATTATGTTGAGCGCTCTGTTAACATCTGGCACTAATATATCATTTGTTACTGCTGTATTAATAGGCTGAATATGTTGCATTAAAGCACAATTTTGTATTAACTCATTTATATAATTTATTAAATCCATAGAATCAATATATGATTTTATTCTGTCATAATCTAGATTATTTATAGAAATCATATAATTTAAAGCATTGCAACAATAAAAGTATTTATTTAAATTTGTATATTTAGTTTTTAAATCTGTTAAAATAGTGCCAGTTGGTTCTGTATATTCTAAATCATCAATAAAGTTAATACATTCGTCTGTATCATTGCGATTTTCAATTAATGATGTAAATATATAATTAAACATTTTAAATGATATAAAATTAGCCATTGATACATATAATAAATCAATAATAGTTTCTAAATGTTTTTTTGCATATTTAGAATATTCTGTATATGTATTTAACATAATAATTTTTGGTATATCAGTATCAAATTGTGTAGTATTTAATATAGTTCCATAATACTTTGCATTATATATTTTATTATCAAATTTATATATAGGAATATATGTTGTATATGATTGTATACATAAATATTTTGCAACATTTTTAATTTCTATTTCTTCATTAATATCTTTACATTGCAAATAAAGCATAAGTAGTGCATATACTGTATTGTAAAGTATTTGATTTTTTGCATTATCGTCAAAAGTTATAAATATTACTTTATTTACACATTTTTCTATATTTAAATAGTTTTCATAGTTATTATAACATAAACTGCTATTTTGTAATATATTTTGGAATTGATATTGCTGATTAGGTAAAGGCATATACCAATTTTGTATTTTATTAATAACAACAGAGTTATATATATTATTATAATTAATAGGATTAAAAAGATCTGGTGGATATTGATTATTTGCGCGCGCATTATATATAATTAATTTAGAAATTAGTAATGTATTTTGTTCTAAAATAAATTTTTGTAATTGAGTAAAATATCTGTATAACATTGTAATTATTTTAAAAAATGTATCATAGTTTTGGTTATTATTATTATGTGCTGCAATTTGTATATTTGCATTTGAAAAAGATATAGGGATAATATTTGTATCTACATTTGTTAATAGATTATAAACTATACTGCATAATTTTTGGTAGTAAGTTGTATGATCTGTGATGTATATGCGTAGTGTATTTAAAAAATGGGCTAAAGTATTATGTATATCGTTTATTTCATTAGGAATTCCAAGAGGAATTCCAGGAGGAGGTACATTTGCAATTATAATGGCTTGCACTGCTACTATATCTAGTTGTATATCGTGTATACATATATATAATTTGTGTACATTTACATATAAATGATTAATTATATAACTAAATAAATTATTAGCATAATTGTTAGGCATATGTGGTTGATGTGGTGGAAGTGGTATATTATGTACATTATTAATTGGAAAATTAGCTAATCTTTCTATTATTGCATCATTTTGCATATCATTCCATATTTTATTAATTGTTAAAATAACTTTGTTGTTTGGCACAAATGTATCTAAAAAATTTTTACAACTAGTAATTGTTTGTATATGATTAAACTTTAAATCATAATCATAAAAATTTAAGTCAATAAATGTATTAAATTCTTGATTAAAATCAATAATATCTTGATTTGGATACTGTATTCTATATACATTTTCATATACATTTTTTATATATATGTTTACAGTATTGCAATATGTATTTTTTAAATTATTATATGATGTCCAAATAGATGGATTTGGATTTCTAGCATTTTCAGTAAATATATATTTATTATTTTGATTAACATTAACTTCAGTTACTGCAAAATGTTTGAATGGTACTGCAGTTTTTTTAAATTGAGCAGGAAGTGTTTCTAATACATTTTTATTTAATACAATATTAATAGTTAAACCACTTAATTGTTGAATATTGTTAATAGTTGCTTGTTCAATAATATTATAATTAATTAAAGGATCATTGCTATTTATACCAATAGTACCTGTATGTGTTTCTATACTATTAAAATTTTTTTCTAATTCAACTAAATTTGTACTTGTTTTATTTAATTGATATAAATTATGCATTATTTCAATAGATTTAGTTTTTAATTCAGTTAACATATTTGTGCTTTGTACATTATTTATTTCATCTTGTGCATCAATATTATATTTTTCTAATTTTAATAAATTTTTATATAAACCACAATATTCACTTTTTTTTTGTTTAATAATATTTTTTAATACATCATTTGAAGTTCCATATTTTATAAAATTATTCATAAACATGAGATCATTTAATGATATAATCAGGGGTTTTGCTATGTCATTAAATATAATATCTGTAGTACCAGCTGCAGTACCAGCTATTTTATAATAATTAATATAATAAGTTGTAGTTGCAATATAAAACATTAATGCATTTCCAAGTAAATATGTTAAATATTTATATTCAGTTTCTGCACGTTTATAAATATCTTTAAATAAAGTATTAATTTCATCAAAATAATATTTAAAGTTAATTAAAATAGCAGCATGAGTTTTTTTAATTAAAATAACATATAAATTACAATTCATTGTATTAATTACCTTTAATATATTTAAACAACTGTGATTTTTAGTCCCAATTTTTTTTATACACATAATTAAATATTTTGCTAATACTTGAATTTTATTAAGTAATGTAGTATCTGTTATATCAGCTTTAGCTAAAGTACCTATATAAATAAAATATTCAATAGCAGCATTAGTACAAATTTTATAGTCATCTCCATCATCATCTGCAAAATCATCAGGGTCATCATCAGCTCCAGCAACATCATCAGCATCCACATCCTTCAAATGTTTAGATTTAGATTTTTTAAGTTTTTTAGAATGTAAACTACCTCCAGTTATCATAGCATTATTACTGATATTATCATCAGCGCCATTATCATTAGAGCCATTATCATTAGAGCCAATATCATAGCCATTATCATAGCCAGTATATATAACTTGATTATTATTTATAGATTTAACATCTTCAATATATTTACTATTATATGATGTTATATATGGTAATACTTTAATTTCAAGTGATTCATCATTTTCAATATATTTTTTTATATTTTTAATAGATTCAATAATTTGTTTAATATTATTAGTCAATTTACAATCAACATGGTCAATTGATTTATAAAAGTTTGCTATTTTTGTGATATATTTATTAATTTTGTCAAGTGCTGTTTGTTTGTCTGTATTAGTAATAAATGCCCCTGCATTTTTTTTAACTACTTGTTTATATGCACTATAAAAATATTTATAGTAAATCTTAATAAAGGATTTAAAATATTCACAATAGTATTCTTGAACTTGCTTATATGCAGGTAATAAATTTAATTTAATAGTATTATATATAAATGTATCTGTATCATTTTGCACTTCTTTTTTATAAGTAATTGTTTTATCTATATTATTAAATATTGTTTCAATATCTGTATATTTCATAAGACTACTAAAATAATCATTATAATCTTTAGAATCATGCATATCATTTAATAATTTTGTTATATGCTTAGTTGCTAAATTTAGCTTTGCATATAAATAAACCTCTAAATATCGCATATCATCAATAGTGCCAACACCACTTTTATCTAGTTTAGGATCATTCAAAATATAATCTTTTTCATTAATAGTATTGAATTCATTATATATTTTATTTACAGTAATTTTAGCAGTAGTTAGAGTAAATGTTAATGCAGTAGATGTTTTAAACTCTTGAAGCTTTCTATTAAAATTATCATCAGTATCTTCATATATAGGATATCCATTCACATCACCACTTACAATGTCAATAATTGAAGAATTAATAATATTTGACTGTAATAATTTAAATGTTTTATCATATAATTCAATATATGTTTGTCGTTTCATTGCCATTAATTGTTTATCAACAAGAGGTTGTTCTTTTTTATCTAAATATTTTTCATAGTTTTGAATTTGCACATCCATAAACTTAAGTCGCAATGATATAAATATAAATCTGCATAGATATTGAATATTCTTATATTTTTGTAAATTTATTAAACTACCATTTCCATCAAGTTCTTGCAAAAATCCTATAAAATTTATATTGTTACCTGTTATATTTCTAATTTCATTCATCATAGTATTTAAATAGTTTTCTAATTGAGGACGTGCAGTATCACGATAGAAATTTAATATAAATTTTTTAGATAATTCATCATAATCAGTAGGATTATCATTAGGATTTTCAATAGTTTGAACTGGATTTATATAATCAATATTTGCAATTTGTTTAAGATCTTCTGTTGGTATTAAAAGTAAACGTAATGGTACATCTATTTTATTTAATGAAAAATTTTTTAATATAGGTAGTAAATTATTTTTTGTATCAGGTTTAGTTATAACATCTAACATAGAAATTTGATTTTCACTATAGTAAATTGCTTTATTTTTAGTGTTTTCACCAGTATAATATGTATTAGCAAGTTGGTAAAGATATGTTTCAATAAATGCAGGAAATCCAAGTGTATAAAATTTTTGTATATCTTCAAGCTGCTGAGTAATTTTAGTAGCATCTGGTGTTTTTCCCCTACCAAAAAATTTATTATGAATATCAGCTTCCTGTATATATTTACGAATACCATATTCAGTATCGTCATCAGTTAAACAACCAAGTTCACGTTTAATATATGGTTTTTTCCCATATGGGAAAAAAGATAGGATTTTATCCATAATTTTAATAATATTACGTAATTCATCAGGAGTATATAAACTAATAAAATTTGTTGGATTATTAGGTTTACCAGTATCCCCTATTTTCCCTTTTATGCGTTCACGCATATATTCTATTCCAAGTGTATTGGCATATCCCTGGTAGTTTGATAAATTTAATCTAATAAATATTGGCATATGAATAACAAATTTATTGCATGAGTGGGTAATACTTTGTTTGATTGGGATTATTTCATATCTTGGATTTCCAGAAAGTGGATTATTTATTAAATCACTATATATTATATTATCAGTTACAAAGTTAGTAATTCTTAGATTAACCTCGAAGATATAGTTTTCAAAACAACTATCATCTAAACCATTAGTATAAAAATTTCTAAGATCTATGTTTGTATATTTAAAATGTGTATATTTGGGTTCAAGTAATAAATCTATTATACGTTGAGTTAACTGTGCATTAGGGAGGGTTACATAATCTTCAAATATGCCACCAAAATCGCCACAATATATTAATGTGGTATTAGGCAAAATATATTTTTCACATATTTTTTTTATAGATTTAATTTGCACTGACCGTAATCCCGTAGTTAGCATAGATGGATTTGCAGGCTCAAATGACTTTGAATATGCATTAATACTTTTAACATTAAATAAATCATATGCACCATTTCCTACTAATTCTAAATTAACAATATTTGTAATTTGATACTGATATTTTGGGTCTAGTGTTGGTAGTGGTGCTCCTGCTACTGGTGGTATTATTTCTCCTGTTACAAATACAATATTAACAACATTAAATGCTTTTTCATTAGTAAGTTTAGGTAATTCTTTAGGCAAATCAGATAATATAAAATATGGTGTTTGATTAATTAGTTCATATGTATTCAAATTTAGCAGTTTATTATATACTATACTTTTTTTTACAAATACAATCATATATTTGTTTTGCTGATATACAGAAAAACATGCAGCAAAATATTTATCTTCTAAAAAATTAGTTGCAAATTCGCCATTTTTTTTAATCATATCACTAGTACCTTGCTGTATGCAAATAATATGTGGCAATTCTTCTTCAGTTACTGAGATGTGTGTATCATCTGCACAATATACTGAAATTTTATTACCTGGAATTTTGTCATTACCACATATATTAACACTAAGTACTTTAAATTCAGTTTGCATATTATTTGGTGCACCCAAAATTTGTGTTATGCAATCAATATAAATAATTGGTATAATACTTCCAATTTTTAAATCTTTAGGCTCCAATATTATAGAGGCATCTCTATTTATATTTTGCATAAGCGTTGCAAAATGTTTTTTAAATTGTGGATCTTTTGAAATAGCAATTAATTCTGCGTTTTTATACTCTTCAGATTTTGTATTTGAAAAATACTCAAGAAATTTTTTATCACGTGGTAAAAGACTCCAAAATCGATGAATACCTATTGTTTCAGCTTGTGCAAAAAAATTATTCATAGCTTCTAAATAAGTAGTAAATTTTTTATGTAATTCTCCAAAATTTTTTGAATCATTAATAAATTTTGTACGTTTTTGATTTGGAATATCAAATTTTTTTTCTTTATATTTTTCAGGTAATAAATTAGCATGTAAATCTAATGTTTTTTCTAAAAGCATATTAATTTTTTGATTATTTGCATCTATATTGCATTTTGAAGAATCAAATGGTTTTTCACGTTTTTTTTCAGTAAGATCTAAGCTTAAAATATCTAATTTTTTAATTTCATCAGTACAATATGGAAAATATGCTAAATATATTCTAAACTGTGTAATAAACTTATTATAATATTTATTAAATTCTGCTTCAATATTACGATATTTTATTAAACTGCAAATTGCTGTTTTATAATTTGATGAAATTCCAAGTGTTGCAATTTTTTTAATTTTTGAAACAATGCACCCTGTAAGATCTTTAGTATTAGTAAATGCTGTATATTTCATTAATTTAACACGTAATTTATCTTGTTCTTTTATAATTTTTTTTACATTTTCAACATTTTTTGAAATTTCTTTACCATCTGATGAATTAAATGCATTTTCAATTTCGTTTTGTTTAATAAATATATTATCTATTAGTCTATGAATTATTTGAATAATAGATTTATCACCTTTAAATAATTTAAAATATTGAGTGTGCATTTGAATACCAATGCTGCGCATTTTGTGAAAATAGTAACAACCTTTATAATGCGCACAATAAGTTTTATACTCTGCATCACTTACCTGTTTTATTTTATTTAATAAAAATAATTTAATGATTATACTCTTTGACATTTTACCATATGTATCAGCACGTACATCAGAATTCATTATAATTCCTGAAAACCAAAAACCTAATACACTTGATAAACCTGATCCTTTTTGGTTATATTCAGTTATTTTTTTATCATCTTTTTTTTTCTTTTTTAAAAAAATAGGGGTTTTATTATGTAAGTGTTTTTTTTTAGTATATTGTGTATTTTTATGTTTATGTTTAGTTTCTAAAATATGTAATATTTCATTTGATGAGTTTTTTTTAGTACTTTTTTTAATTATCATTTTACTAAATATTTTACTAAATATTTTACTAAATATTTTACTAAATTAATATGAGATAAAATTTTAACTTTAAACACATTAAATAATTATATTATTTGTTATATAATAATTTCTATGTTTAATATAGATTAAATTAAAGTAATACAATTTAATAATATACAAACAATATACAAACAATATACAAACAATATACAAATAATATACAAATAAAATATTTGTAAATATATAAATATATAAATATATAACTAACTACACAAGTACATAACTATATAAATGCGCATTAAATATCGTAGTTATAAAAAAAATCATAAAACTAATAGGGGTAAAATACTAACATTTAAAATGAAAGGCGGTAAATATTTGAGTAAAGGTAGTTTTGGATGTGTTGTTAAACCAGCAATTGCATGCGAAACATTAACATCAATGCAACAATCGCAATTAATACCAAACAATATGCTTGATAACTATGTAAGTAAAATAATTAGAGAGCCAGATCATCATCTAGAAAATGAAATTAATATTTCTAATGTTCTTCAAAAAACAAAATCATCAAGTAAATATTTTATAACTATAATTAATACATGTAATTTAAGTAAAATACCTAATAATCGTATAAATATAGCTCAAGCAACAATTCATAGTAAAAAAAAAAATAATTTTACACTTACAAATACTCGTAGTGGTATAAATAAAAACAAAACATGTCCACTTAATATATCTAAAAATCCAATTAATTTAATTATGCCATATGGTGGATATGATTTAGATAAAGTAATACGTTATAAAAAATATACAAATCCAAGTACATCTTTAGCTAAAATGGTTAAATTATATATTGATAATTTACAGCAAAATATAAAACATATGCTACTTGGTATTGTTATTATGCATAAAAATCGTGTTGCACATCGTGATATTAAATTAGGAAATATATTACTAGATCTAGATAAGACAGAAACTAAACTATTAATAAGATATACAGATTTTGGCCTATCTGAATTATTAACAGGGGATTATACCTCAAAATATGAAAATATTCATTTACGTGGTACAGCACAGTTTTACTCGCCAGAACTTATTGCAGTAAAAACAATATATATTGAACAAGATACTATTAAAAGAGGTGATGTTAATCACGTTAAAGAAAAATTTTTTATTAATTCTGATGAAGATAATATTAAAAAACTAACAGTAAAAATGCTGGCAGATACAGCACTTTATAATAATTATTTAGCAATTAGAGGAGAATTGTTTGATAAAATTAACAGTTTATTTAATAATAATAAAATATTACCTATATTTTTTGGTACATATGATAATAAATTTAATGGATATTTGCAAAAAGGAGATATTTATGCTTTAGGTGCAACAATTTATGAAAGTTTAAAAGAACATATAAAATATAATGATTCAACATATAAAATAGATCCTTTATTAAAAGATTTATTATATAAAATGCTTAATATGGATCCTGATAACCGTTTTAATGCTATACAGGCATTAAACCATCCATATTTAGCTAATAAAAAAGTTATTAATCATTAGGAAATTACACATCTATATTCTTTACACGATGGGGTAATTTATATTTAGTCCATAATTTTAAAAAAGGATATATTTATAGTTACACACTAAAAGTTAAACAATAATTTTTATCTTAGTAAAATTTAGACCTCTAGAACTATTAAATATTATAAAATGCATAAACAATCCAAATACACTAAACACACTAAACACACTAAGCACACTAAACATATATTACTTAATAATTCGCAGCAGCATGGTGGACATGTACTAGGTGAAGGTGGTTTTGGTTGTGTATTATATCCATCTATAAAATGTCCTAATATTAAAACTAATCCAACAACTGTAAGCAAAATTATAGCAAATTATAGCCATGCAAGTATAAAACAAGAGCTTGCTAATTACAATATGATTCATAAATTAGACCCTGAAATGCAATATTTTGTTACACATATTGGATCTTGCTATATTAATAAAATTCAAAATCGTCCTGATATAGAAAAAGTTGAATATTACAATGAAGAGGATTATAAAACTTTGGAAACTAAACATTCTTTAAAAAAAAAAGATAAAATACGTTGCCCAATTGATGAATCATTAAATTCTGCCAATATTTTAATGCCTTATGGGGGAATAGAACTTGATAATATTTTAAAATATGATGATAAAAATACAGAACACACACACGCCTTATACAAACAAATAAACACAATATTAATAAATGATATTAAACACAATTTAAAAAAAATGTTAATTGGATTAAAACTTTTACATGATAATAAATTTGCACATAGAGATATTAAACCTGAAAATATTGTATGTTTATTAAATGCTAATGGAACTAGTATAAATATGCGATATATTGATTTTGGATTATCACTTAAAATTACTAAAGATATTGATTATATTAGTATAAGCGGTTCTACAGAATTTACAGCTCCTGAAATAATTATTTCTTACTATATTGAATCTTATTATTCTACTTTTAGATCAAAAGATTATATAATGAGTAAAATTTTTGAAGAATATTGGGATACAGATGATAAAACAAATAAATATATTGATATAATGAAGCACAATAAACTATATCAAAATATTACAAATTATAAAAAAAACTTTGCATCATTATATAAAAGGATTATATATATATATGATAATGATACTTTTTTAAAAAAATATTATAAATGGCATAATGTTCATAATAGTTTTATAATGAAATCTGATATATATAGTTTAGGGATGACTTTTATAACAATTTGTGTTGAATATAATAAACTAAACTTAAAATTGCATGATCCATTACTATATGATTTACTTATGAAAATGATTGAATTTTTTCCAGATAAAAGAATAAATGTAAATCAATGTTTAGAGCATGCATACTTTAATTGAATATTTGCATAAAATATTTGCATAAAATTGATATTTTATTATTATTTTATTATTTTATTATTTTATTATTTTATTATCTTAAAGTTATATTTTTACTATTTTATAGATTGCATAGATTGCATAGATTGCATAGACTGCATACTTAACATATTACTTCAATGTCTAGAATAGAATCTGAAACAGAATCTGAAACAGAGTCTATGTATGTATCTAGATTAGCTAATGATAGTCAAACTGATTATGATAGCCAAGATGATAATAATCAAATATCTAATAATCAAATATCTAATTCAACTATTATATATGATTTACAAGATGCAACAGATAACACTATAATCAGTAATGCATCCCAACATAGTAAAATAAAAGTGAATATATCCAGAAAACAACAAGATAACTTGCAACTAGACTCTACAGTAACTACTTTATCATCTCCAAATAATACAGCAAAAACACTCAAAAAACAGTCAAAAACAGATGCAAAGGCAGCAGAGCTTGAAACATTACTTTATCCAAATGCAGAAACTATTGAATATTTTACTAAAGGTTTAGATCCTATTAAGATTTTAACTAAAAAATCACATATTGAAAATGATACTATTCTTCTATGTCTTTTATTAAAATCAAATAAAATTAAAACATCAGACTATAAATGCAGTAAACGCCAATGCAAAATTAAAAAAGCTTGGAATGGTAAGGAAATACAACTATTAATTAAACGTAAAAATGGTGTTATTTCTGATTTAACACCTACTAATTTAGAATTATTATGTCCAAATTGCTATATGCAGGATGCTGGTTTAGAATTATTTAAAAAACAAATTGCTAGAACCGAGTTTTTATGTAAATATTGTAAATTTACATTGGTTAATTTTAGTAATAGTCGAAAAAAAGGGGGAGTATGTTTAGCATGTGAAAAACGTTTAATAAATATGTCTGCTGAAAATAATGAAATTGAGTATGATAATCAATATAAAAGTTTATATAAAGATAATACCTATTTAAATGATGATTTAAAAAAAACAAATTACTATAGTGAAGTATCACGCTATAAAAACTTTTCAAAAACACAGTTACCTAAAGCAGGTAACTTAAATAGTATTAAACCTAGTGCAAAATCTATTGTTATTAATTGTAATATGGATATTGGCAATATTGATGAATTAAATGATATGATACATGTTGATAATAGTGTTGATTGTAATGATGAGTAATGATGAGTAATGTTGTATGATGTTGTGCGATGTTGTGTGATATTCAACTTTTATTTTTTAACTTATTTCCGTATTGCCTTATTTCCGTATTGCCTTATTTCATATTTCCCTTTTTATCTTAAAATTTAACTTAAAAGTTGTTCTACTTTAAATCTTAAACTAAAAGGCAATTGTATCTTAAATTATTTTTTTGCATTTAGTATGAATACAAATTTAACACAGATTGCTGCAATTACAGTAAAATTTTTAAATCAAGGATGGTATCATAAGGATGCATTTCTTAAAAAAAAAATGAATAATAATTTGATAGAGACATCATGTTGTATATCTTGCTTTAATCGTACATCATTTGAATTACTTAAATTTTCAAAGATTATTTACCTTAATAAAGATAGTAGTGTTTTTAGTGTATATTGTATATGTAATGATTGTAGTGATAAAATTATATTAGGTGAAATAGCTAATATTAGAGCACCTAATAATTTTAAAGAAATATGGGAATTTTTAATTAAAGCAAATCAATTAACATATATAATTGATGATTTCAAGTTGATTGATGCAAATTGTACTAGTGTATTGGAAAATGCTATTAATCATAGCAAGTTTAATTACAATGAAAAATTGGCTTTATTTAATAATTTGGCAAATGCTAATAATAAACTGTCAAATAATATAGATATTGAAATACAAAAACATCAAATATTAAATGAACAGCTTACTAAAAATGATAAATTAATAATAGATATAAAAACCCAATTTCGCAAGTTTACATGTGAATTAATTAAAGAGAATCACACTACTATAACAGAACAATTAGATAAACTAAATGAGATAAATAATGTTAAAAAATATAGTGTACCAGAGTGCAAAATATGTATGATGCGTGAAGTTAAAATAGCATTGCAATGTGGTCATGTATTATGTTATTGTTGCTATAAAAATATTTTAAAACATACTGATAAATCACAATATGAATTAGATTCTGAAAATGAAGATGCTGATATTAAAGATATAGATATTATCGAGTGTCCTATATGTAGAACTATTTCCACACTTAGTGTAAATATTTATTTTTAAGGTTGTTGAGATGATTGTAGTAGTTGTGGTTGTGGTGGGCCATTAGAATTACATTGACATGTACATACACATACAGGTCGCTTACCTTGCACACCTTGCTCACCCCTTGGACCTTTATCACCAGGTATTCCCTGTGGGCCATTAGGTCCTATTAAGCCAATAGGTCCCTGTGGACCTGCAAATCCAGTAGCGCCTTGAAATCCAGGTGGCCCCTGAACTCCCGGTACTCCAAAAATGCCCATTTCACCAGCTTTTCCTTTTATTCCAGTTGGACCAGTTGGTCCAATACATCCTTGGATACCTGCATCACCTCGTGGGCCTTTATCACCAATAAGACCTTGAGGTCCTTGAGGACCAGGGAAACCAGGGCTCCCTGTTGGACCAATTTGCCCAATTGCTCCACATTTTCCAATTGGACCAGTTTCCCCAACAGGGCCAGTTTCTCCTATAGGACCCATTAAGCCAGTTGGGCCTATTGGTCCCTCTATTGCAAATCGTTCACATACTTTAACCATTACATCCTCCAACTTATTAATATCTAACTGAATATTTGGATCAGTACTATCTTCAATATTTTTAACCCTTTTAACTAAATCTGTCACACTTGTACTTATAACACTATACTGCTTAACAAGCTGCACATGGCCACTTTTCAATTTATTATGATCATCTGTTAATATAGTAATTTTCTCAAGCGCTATATTTAACAAATTTGCTAGCTTATCCATGTTGGTATTTAGTATTTAGTATTTAGTATTTAGTATTTAGTAGTTAGTATCTAGCAATGCTAAAATTCTTAAGTTGAAAATCTAGACTGCATTTATAAAATACTACTATGTTCTTCAATATATCTGTAAAGTTTATTTTCCTTCATTTCACAATATTGCATTAAGTTGGTAAATATGTAATCTTGCTCATTTGTACCATGTTTTGCTTCTAGCTCTTTAAATAAATTTATAACTATTTTAATTTCACGATCATTCCAAAGTTCAAATAAAAATTTATGTATATCTTTTTGCATATCACGTTGCATATCACGTTGCATATCACGTTGTAAAGTGTTTGTATCATCATTTAGTGTACCACATCCCTGCTGTTGTGGTGTACCACATCCCTGCTGTTGTGGTGTACCACATTCCTTCTGTTGTGTACCAATTTGTATTTTCATATCTAGATATGATTTGCAGCCTTTATCTATATTACCTTTAGCTTGCAATCCCTGTTGAGAGTATGCATACTGTGTAGACTGCACAGTATCAGGTAATGATTGAGGTACAGGTCCTAAAGTGATAGCTTCGCCACCAAATTGTGCTGTAAGCATAAGATTATTATTTTTTTGCATTAATACAATAATATAGTAATCAATAGTGTGCTGAATTGTTGCATATGTGCTATATGATTGTTTAAGAATTTTTAAACCAGTTACTGAATTATTAAACATATACACCATATCATCATTTTTATCATCCCAGAACCATTCAACACATTTTTGGATTGGTTGAAATATATTATGCAAATCCTCACGACCATCACCATAAATAAAACGAACAACACCTTGAATTATAGTTGGTGAGTTAAAACATAAACGGTTTTGATGCACACTTATTTTTGTTCCCTTATCTAGATACTTAAGCATAGATAATTTTAATAAACAACTAAAGGGATCAATTATTGTATTCTTCTCTTTCTTTTTCATAAAAAAAGATTTAAGAGACTGTAATGCTCCAGATGTAATAATATCGGTCATCATTTTTGAATTGAATTGAATTGAATTAAATTGAATGTAATTATATTTACTCTATCTAGATACTTAAATTTTTTACATATTTACTCTTAATTGTTTAATAATTGTATAATAATTGTATAAGTAATATCCTTTAATAAATACAATCATTTATTAAAAGATGTTACTTAAATATTATTATTAACCGTTTTTTCCATATGTTTAAATGCAATTTATTTTGCAAAAAATTGAATTATGTTTCTATAAGTCTTAATAGTATATAACATATAACAAGTTTGATAGCTTTTTAACATTTTTAACATCTTTAACATGAGTGTATCACGTTCAACTAAAAAAAATTCTGCAACAAGCAATGCAATTGTTCCTGTATTAGATAATCAACAAGTACCCCAAGTACCTCAAGTACCTCAATTACCTCAATTACAATATATGCAGCCTATGCAATATATGCCTATGCAATATATGCCTCAGTTTCCCTATAATTATGGTAATGGATATCCTATGCAGCAACAAATGCCTATGCAACAACAAATGCCTATGCAGCAACAAATGCCTATGCAACAACAAATGCCTATGCAACAACAAATGCCTATGCAGCAACAAATGCCTATGCAGCAACAAATGCCTATGCAGCAACCATTTCAAGGTGCCATATCTTACCAACAATCTATGTATCCTCAATACAATATGTTTGGTTATCATCAGCAAGCAATGCAACCCATGCAATCGCAACCCATGCAATCGCAATCATCTATGCAGCCATTAAAATTTACACAGTCTAAAACTATTAAAATTGTACATGCAGCTGATATTGCAGATATAGATGATAATGACATTGAAGAAATTCAAGAAATTCAAGAAATTCAAGAAATTCAAGAAATTAATGAAGATATAAAAAAAACTAATATGTCTGCTCCACTAATTGATGATATGGAAGTAGATAATACACACTATTTACACAAACCAGCAAACAAACCTGCAAACAAACCTGCAAACAAACCTGCAAACAGCATTACCAAAAACATAAAATCAGAAAATCAATTAATTGCTAACTTTGAAAATGTTCTTAATGCCGAAAAACTTATTGATAAGCCAGTTGACTACTATTTTAAGCCTAATAATGATAATTCAAATGTAGTATATTCTATTGCTCCACTATCTAGAGTTGCCCATTTTAATAAAGTTGATTTTCCAGATGAAAAGTATGATGCTACTATGCTAGATGGCTCTGTTATAGAATATAGTGCAAAAGATTTGAGTGACTATACACTATATACGCAAAAATCTGTTACACAACATAATAAGCATCTAGCTGAACATACTCTAAATAACAAGAATCTAGCAAATCTAGCAAATAAAAATATCCCTACAGATGGAAAAGGTTTTATATATGCACGCACAAGCAATCATAATGATGTAAGTATTGATACCCAACGCGATCAATGCTTTAATTATGCACAAAATAATAATATTGCACTAGCTCCATTTGGGTTTCAATATGACCAGCTCAGCGCAAGAAACATGAAAAATCTTAATCATGAACTCGGCTTTTGGCTAGATTATATTGAGGATAACTCTGATATAATTATATATTCTATTGACCGTTTATCCAGAAATCTAGAAAAGGGTATTAAATTCCTTAAAAAAATGACAGTCCGCAATATTAATGTGCATTTTGTACTGGAAGGTGTTATTCATAACAAAAATATAAAAGCTGCACAACTAGACCTTATTTATAATGGTCTTAAAAATGCAGAATGCGTTAGCAATGCTACAAGTGAAAAAGTGCGCAATAGTATTCAAAAAAGGAAGGCTGAAGGACATGTATTCGGTATTGCCCCATATGGTTATAGGCATGTTGTTATTGATGGTATTAAAAAGAGAATTGTTGATAATAAAAATATGCAATATATCAAGCAAATATGCAATAAATATAGAGAAATACACAGTGCAAATTGCAATAATAATAATAATCAACAAAATACTCAAAATGGAATTTGCAGACATATCCAAAATTGGCTTAATCAGCAAAATATTCGATACAAAGATAATCAAGTTTTTAAGTTTTCTCAAATTAAAATAATAATTAAGAAACATTTAAGTAATCTAGATAATCTTTAGCATATCTAGCATATCTAATCTTTGGCATATCTAGCATATCTAAAAAAAATAAAAAAAATAATTAAACTAATATTTTTTTACAGAAGTAGATGCAATGTAAACTATATCTAAACTATATCTAAACTATATATAAAATAGCATAGGTAAAATTGTAATTATGTCAGCCCCTAATACATATCAAGATTTTCGCAATAAAACAGTTAATTGGTGTACAAAATTACAGCAAGCTGGTATACTTTCAAATGATCAAATGGATAATTGCATAAGTAGTGTATCTTTAGGTGGATCAAATAATCGGTTATCAACACAGATTCCGCCATCCGGACCAGGTGTCAATTATTCAATCTATAATAAAATCCCTGCTAATATTGCAAATACATTTAATATAATACAGCAAAATCGCAATTTTATAACAAATAGTAATGGTGCATATTTATCAGAGGATACCACTGGAAAACTTTACTTTAATACAGCAAATATTGATACATCTGATGTTAACCAGCCAGATTTAATTTGGACATTATCACAACAAGGGCAAGGCAAGCAAATCTATGCAATACAATCACCATATGGACATTATCTTATTGCAAACCCAGATTTTACTGTAACATCAAATGGTACTTCAAGTGGTCCAGCATCAAATTGGATTTTAAATTTTACAGATACAAATATAATTGCACAATCTGTATTATATAATGGATATTATTTAAACTTTGATCCAAATGCAGGAGCTGTTACTCTTTCACAAGATAAAAATGAATTTATAGCATGGACACTTTACCCTGTACTTACAGATAATACTACAGGACCATCACAATTATCATCATCAAATATAATACAAAACTTAACTACACAAAAACAGCAAGTTTTAACTGCTTTACAAACTGCTCAAAAACACGATCTTGCATTGAAATCATCAATATTAGCACTTAATCAATTACGGTCAACTGTTAATGATAGATATACCCGTACATCTCAATATATTAATGGTAAATTTAATTTAACTGAATACGGAATATCAACAGATAATCAAAATCAAATATTAGGCAAAATATCCAATCATAAAGCTATTGCATTAAGTGATATAGATAGTAAAATTGCTGATTATAATCAACAGCTAACACAGATGCATTTACCAACAGGTGAATACTCAGTTGCACAAGATAATTATAATAAATTAACAACACATTTATCATCACTTGCATTAAATAGTAATACACAATTATCAAATAATTCATCAATAATTAATCGGCAAAATGCTGACTATAATAATTATATGGAACAATCAAACTATAATAAAAATAATTTAAAATCATATGAAGATGATGCCGCAACTATGAAGCTTAACATGAGTATAATGGATAGCTATGTAAACTCTAACTATACATATAGTTATCCAATTATAATAATAATATTAATAGTTGGAATATTAGTATCTAGCTATTATACTTATAAAAAATTTAGAAAAAATGTATTAAAACAATATGATTAACTAGAGTAAATTAACTAATAGTTAAATTAGCACCAATAAAGAATTTATTATAGTGAAGTGTTGCACATTTATATGTATTAGGAATAATACCTGATAGTTTTACACCATTATTTTCATCAAACTCAATTGTATTAATAAACAAAGGAATATTAATTGGTTCAGGTTTTAAAATTTTAACTGTTTTATGTGAATCTGTAAGTTTTATAATATTATTGTTAATTTTATTAAAAAAGTATTGTATTGTTGGATATGTTTGTTGTGTTTGTAAAGAATTAACTACAGTTGTAATTGTACTGTTTGCTGTACTATTTGTTGTACTATTTGCTGTAGTATGTTCAGAATTAATTTGTATAGTAGTTAATGGTGTAGTAGTTAATGGTGTAGTAGTTAATGGTGTAGTAGTTAACGGTGTATTATAAATAAAGTTTAATGGATTTGCCCAAGTTATCCAAAATATTATATTATCAAAAGTACTATTTACTGGTTGATTTACAGATAAACTAATATTATTAATAGGTGTAAAACTTTCAGATAAATTATACATATATTCACAATTATTATTTTTAAAATTAGAAGTAATATTAATTATATCATTATTATCATTATTATCATTATTATCATTATTATCATTATTATCATTATTATCATTATTATCATTAATATTTCCCTGGATTATAGCAGTTAATTCTTCATCTGTAGATATTTTAGTAGTTGTAATAGTATCTGGATAAATATATATATAACCATGACAATTATTATATATTATTAAACCATTATTTAACATATATAGCTGACCCATATCATTACTTACTGTTATAAGTTCCATTGTATCATGTTGTTTTTTTAATTTGCGGTTAAATGTAGTATGACCACCATTTAAAAAATATAGATTAATTTTATTATTTTCATTAATATTTGTAAATGTTGTAGTATAGTTGCAGTTATGTTCAGATTCAGTATGCTCACATTTGGCATCACATTTGGCATCACATGTATTGTTTTTTTTACAAATAAAAAAATACATATCAATTACATTACTACTAGACCAATTAACAGTACTGCTATTGCTATTGCTATTGCTATTATGTAAAAACTTAATATGCAAAGGTGCTACAATATTAATTTGCTGGTTATTTACATTATATTCAAATTTAATATTATACTTTGTTAAATAATGTCCTGCATCATTGCTTATTGTTTTAATATTACCATTACAAATATAAGGTAAAAACAATTTATGTGTTTGCATGTTAAGGTTTAAGGTAATGAGAGACAATAGCAACCTCTAATTTTAATTTATAAAATAAAATTAAATAAACTAAAATTAAATAAAAAATATAAAAATATAAAATATTTATTCACCCATAATTACTATATTTGCAAATGTTAAATTACACATTTAATTGAATAATTAATTATTTTCTCTAATAAAAATTAAAAAAATAGATAGATATATTTGCATATCTAGATATCTAAATAGATTAAATTAACTTAAGTTTAATTAAGTTTAATCAAGTTTAATCAAGTTTTATATTAATTGTTTGTTGATATTGGCTATATTTAAAAATATATTAATTATAGAGTCATCTATTTCCGTTACAATTGCAAGTTTTGCAGTTTTGCGATTTTGCTCTATAGATACTATAAATTCATAATATACAATTAAATTTGGTGTTATATTTTCAATATCTAAAATACTTTTAGTTATAGTGCCTTTTATAGGGCTATATTTAACATTATATTTTTTATTAGAACCAGTAAAGCTTGCAATATGCGTGCTAAATCCATAATATAAACCGCCAATAATTTTTTTAGAAAGTTCTTTTGGAATGTTTAAATACATGGGTTTCAAATCTTTCAAACTGATAATATTCATTATCTTTTCCCATCGAACAGTATCTTGTTGTCCACCGATTTGTTGTTTTTTTGTTTTTTTGTTTTTTGAAAGTGTAGTATTATATGTAAAAGAATTGGTATACCCACCAGTATACACACCATCATGGATATCAGTTTGTTGTAATTTTAAAAGTTTATTCATATTATTTTCAGCATCTGCAAATTGCCAGTCATTTCCCCCTATCATAGAATTAGTAGAATCTCTATTAACATTATCAAATATTACATTAATTTCACGTTCCATTTTCTTAATACCTAAATCATCATCAGAATCATCAGAATCATCATGCTTTGACTTTGTACCACCACCATGTAATAGTGCATCTTGTACAGTTAATACCTCTTGAGGTACACCAAATAAAAATAAACTTCTTATCATAGGAGCATTATTTTTAACAGTCTTATATAAATCTTCAATTGTTTTCAATATGTTGCTTAGCATATAATCATTTAAACCATGTTGCTGGCAAAATGTATGCCGGTTAGGACTATGTTGCCATTGATTAAATATATTTAATAATGTTAAATGATCACCAGTAGGACTTTTAAATGTTCTTATATTTTTCATAACAATAGCATCTGCTTGATATGATGGCATACCTGGTGGTTTATAAAATAAATCTTCTAAACCACGTATCTCATGTAATATGCCACCTAAAATAATACAATACCACATACAACCAAGATAATAACCACCAATAATCATTTTTGCAATTTTAATATCATACATACCAAAATTATTACATACGCGGCCTAATTGTGATATATCACCCGCTTCATTAGCAAACCCCATATTTATTAAATTGTTTCTAGCCACTTTAATAGCATCAATATAGTTACCAACGGGCTCAATCATCTTATTTTCAATAAATGATAAGGCAGCTTTAACATTATTATGCATAGGCAAACAGCTTAAACCTAGTAATTCCTTGGTTATATCCTCTAAAACAATTTTAGGTGGTGTAAATTTTATAAATTCATTATTTAATTGGTAGTCAGTATATAGCTGAAAACAGTAACCTGCATTTGTTCGCCCGGTGCGTCCACATCGTTGTTTAATACTTGCCTGTGATACATAAAACTTTCCAGTTTCATAACAATAATTTGCAGCATCAAATTTTTTTTCAAATGCTAAGCCAGATTCAACTACATAAACTAATGGATCCTCAAATGTTACACTACTTTCAACAACATTTGTTGCTATAATAACTTTCATTGCATACCCTTGCGGTGCCATATGTGGATCTGGAGGTATCTTTTTTAATGCTTCTTTTTTTGTTGCAATATCTTTATTGGATTGGTTAATTGCTGCTGTAAAAGGAATTGTATATGGACGCCGATTTAATGGAAATTTGGCAATATTCTTTTTAATCAGTTGTTCAACTTTTACAGTATCTGATTCACTGGTTACAAAAGCAAGTATATCACCAATTGGCAATTTAGGGTTTAAAATGATACTTTCTATTTTTGCATAGATTAGTTCAGGTAGTTTTGATTTATCTATCGGGTGCAGTTCTGGTTTTAAATCTATGCTATACTGTGTAGTATTTACTTTAGGAATATAAACTGTATAGTTGCCTTTCAATCCAATACGATCAAAATAATTTGTAAAGAGCTTTTCATCTATTGTAGCGCTCATAATTATTACTTTAAACTCAGGTCGCCGTTTGCAAATAGATAAGATAAGGGATATTAAAACATCAATATTTACTGATCTTTCGTGGGCTTCATCAATAATTATCCCCATATAGTCACTAAGATCTGGATCATTAAGTATTCTCTGTTTAATTAAACCATCTGTTGCAAAAAGTAATTTAGTTGAGCGATCTGTATATTTTGACCCTGATGCACCGTGTTGATAACCTATAAACATATTTCCAGTAAGAATACGTTTATCTTTACCAAGTATATTCGGATCTTCTATATTTTTACATTCTTTATCTAAATAAAACATAGGAACATCCATACAAAAAGCAGCATACTCAGCTGCAATGCTTGTTGTTTGTTGTCGAGGAGTTGTGCAAATTATTTTTTCTTTATACCCAAAATAATGCAAAAGGAGTTTTGGAATAATAACTGTTTTACCTGCACCAGTTGCTGCTATAAGTAGTAATACTGAATTATTGTGAATCATATTAAATATTTTTTCATGATCTGTCCAAGTTGGATAAGTTGACCAGTTTTTAGATTGGCCATAGTAACATTTTGTATATGGTTGTTGGTTAAATGGATTTAAATATACTCCTTTTGGATCTAGAATACCATCAGGACGGAGTTTTTTTAATATTGACATTGATTTTATTTACTAATATCCACTAATATCTATAAAGATATTAGTAAAACTATTAGTAAAACTATTAGTAAAACTATTAGTAAAACTATTAATAAAACTATTAGTAAAACTATTAATAAAACTATTAATAAAACTATTAGTAATAGTACTGGAATAATTGTGGATAGTTGTGGATAGTTGTGGATAGTTATGCCTAATATAAACAAAACAATACATTAATAAAATAGTATTTATAAAGTGAATTGATTAGAATTGATTAGAATTGATTAGAATTGATTAGAATTGATTAAAATTGATAAGAATTGATTAAAATTGATAAGAATTGATTAAAATTGATTAAAATTGATTAAAATTAAGTAACATAATTACTTATATTTTTAAAGTGCATAAATTGAAAAAGTGATAAAAGTGACACATAAATCGCATTTACTTGCACTCACAAACTCATCAAAAATGCCATCTACACCAGTGACTAATTTTGCAACAATTCCATTAATAGACAAAATAGTAACCATTTTTGGATTTATGGAATGTGTCTCACATAGTGATATTTGTTTGGTTCAGCATATAGTACCGGTTGGTGCAAATCCTAGTGGTAATGATTATTGTTTTATTGATATTCCTGCGTGCCCTGGTTATGAGTCTAGTGACTGCCACTGGCTCTTTGTGGGGCAAGTTATTAATACTGGAAAAAGTATTAAAGAAATTATAAAGGTTTCCAATTATGGATATGATGATCCATTTGAATATTATGCAAACTCTGAAGTATTTGATGAAACTGGTAAACTAATATCTCATGGTTTAAATAAAAATAGTTTGATATATAAATGGATTATGTCTAAGATGAAGCTGAAGAAGATGAAGATTCATCAATAGTGCCGGATGAGCTTGTTGTTTGATCCTGTTAATTGATTCTATCAATTAAAATGCTTTACGTACATTAATAGCAAGTGTATTTTTCTTTTGAATTTTAGTAATATCAATTACATCTTCTTCACCCTCCTCATCTTCACAGTAATTATTAGAGTGATGTTGCCAAAACTCAGGTGCGCCAAGTTTAAATGGTGGGTGAGAATCTGCTTTATACCAATAAATCATACTTGAAATATCAGAACTTTTTGAAGTGTTATCTATCACTAGGCATTCATAATTTTCTGTACATTGGTTCATAACTTGACTAAAAATTTCAAATGTTGGAAACATTCCTGCATAATGATCATGGAGCCTTTTGCGATTAGATATAAATGTTTCTTTACACATGAAAACAAAATCAAATTGTGTTCTCATTGCAGGTAAAAGTCCAAGAGAGAATTGCATAGTAACTAAAAACATAAGATTAAAGTGTCGACCGTTCATAAAAATTTCTTTAATATTAATATCTTTAGACCATGTTGGTGCATCATACATAAGATCATCTAGAACTAAAAAAGCATAGGGATCAATATTGCTTTTTCCATACATAGCTTGTTGTTGTTTCATTTTTTTAGTAACTAGTTTTTGCCTTTTAACTAAATTTGCAATAATTTCAGGGCTATATTGTTCATGAATAAACAATGATGGCATCATATCACCATAAAACTGATTAGAACTTTCAGAAGCTGATATAACTGTACCAATAGGCACATCACGTTTATAATATAAAAGATCTTTTACTAAATAAGATTTACCTCCACCACGGCGACCTATCATAGCAACTATCGAACCCTTTCCAATTCTACTCATATCAAATTTTTTTAGATTAAGATTTGTCATTATAAAACAATATAATTTACAATATAATTTACAATATAATGTATAAATATTTTTATAAATACTAATATAAATTTAGAAGTTAATAAAAAATAAAAAACGACAATTCAATAAACGAATAATTTTGTATATTTTACAATATATTTTACAATATAATTTAGTTTTATGTAGTTTTTCACTTTATATTCATTTTATATTGTTTTATATTGTTTTATATTAAATGACTGTATTTTTGCATAAATATAACTTATTTTTTAAATAAGATAAGAATTATATTTGGATTTTTTGGCAATTTTAACAAAAATTGATAATTTATAATAATTAAATGATAATTATTCAACCCCCCCACCGCTAAGCAAGAACAAGACAAGCAACCCAGTCATGAACTACGGCAACGGCAACGGCTACGACAGCGACGTCTCCGATGTCAACGACAACGGCTACAACTACGACGTCTACGGCGGCAACTGCTACGGCTACGGCAACGGCTACAACAGCGACGGCGACAACCAGTGGCCCGACGAGGACTGCTACGACAACGGCTACGACTACGATGACAGCCACTTCTTCTGTATCAAATGTCCAAACATAACAGTAAGCAGTGTTGAGAGCCCTTACTGTGCACGCTGTTTAGCCGATTTGCTTGCTGAAAAGGAGAATCCCACTGCGGATTCTGAGGCGAATCCCACCCCCAAAGAAATTGAAGCTGTGTTTGATGAGTTGTCTAAGTGGTCTGAGGAAAACAACAATGATCTTGAAGCAAATGAGTTACGCGCAACAATTTCCTTCCTCGTTGGCAACGAAGTCGACTTCACAGGTGCAGGGAACATCTTTCCCCGTCCCTGTCAAGGCAATGTCAACTGCACCGAACTCACAGATGCCGAAGATCACATTTGCATGTTGTGCAAAATCTCTGATTTTCAGAGATCTTGTGCATATTCCAACTCTGATGACAAAGAGGATCTTGGCAAAGAGGATCTTGGCAAAGAGGATCTTGGCAACAACAACATCTACGAGAACGTCAACGTCGACGGTAAGACGATGTGCGCGCATTGTGAAAGACAACTAGCAATGCGCCCTCCTCCTCCCTGTGTGTATTTGTGCTCAGGCTGCTTTGTAACCAATTCTTATCGGCTGATTGCAGCTGCAGAGAGGGATGCCAAGGCTGCTGAGGCAGAGTCCAATGCTGCTGGCAACAAGGATCTTGGCAACGCTGAAGAATCCCAGTGCATGATATGTAAGGAAGCCCCAGCAACAGAAAAGCGCGTTGTATTTCCCTGGCAAAACGACCGCGATTGCTATTACTATGATCACAAAAACATTATGCATGTTTGCATTCCCTGTGCTGCCATCTACGATGAGGAGCACTATGCTTGCATCGTAGATGAGGTGTAATTAACACTATCTGCTTCACAATATCAGATTATTAGCTTGTTTTAATTTTCTATGTAGATTAGTCTATATAAATTTTTTTTTATTTTTTTATTTTTTTATTTTTTTTTATTTTTTATTTTTTTAACACTAATACCAACTTAAAATTAAAAAAAAATAAAAAATAAAAAAAAAATAAAAAATAAAAAATAAAATTAATAAAATTAATAATATTTATTTATAACGCCAATAACGCCGTTAACCCATCTAAAATAGTAATCCGCATACAGCATTGCTGACAGGATCGCGAACAAATTCCCATTCGTCTAGAGTAATATAGCCATAATGACCTTGCCAACTAGAATGGCTCTTTAGATCAGCAATAATTTTTAGTGTGCCAAAATATTCGTGGGCAATAACACTATTTGTTATAATACCATGGGCTAAGCAGGCAATGTTATACTTGTTATTGCACATAACAGTGTGACCAACATCTAGAATAAAGTCATACATATAGTTACCAGCATCTAAAACAATTACATTAGGATTAGGCTTAGACATATCCATATCCTTATAATCATAATCACAGGGGAAAATCCAGTTGGCATTTGCATTTGTGTCAGTGGCAACATACATTGGATGATATGGTGTTATGAAACAATTGTCATCAAGAAGTATCATAGGCGTAGGGCCATTAATACGTAGCTTAAGAACACAGATAACCTCGGCAACTCCTGTTGATGAATCTAATGACACAACACGGTTACCTGGTTTAATCTGGCAAGCTGGTAGCTGGGTACCATCTGGCAAAGTTACAGGCATATTGGCACTAATGCATCCACCACTAACATTGTAATATGCTGGGGAAATAGTAACAGGCTGTGCAAGTTGCGCAGCAGTTGATGCACTAACAGATGACCTGCCACCACCACCACCACCAACACCGTTATAACTGCCATAACCACCACCATAAAATGATGCAGCAGCTGGCTGTGTAATTGGCATACTCATAAATATCTCCTCTACTTCTGATTGTTTTGTAGTAAAGCAGTCACCTTTGTAATACTGAATAGCAGCATCTTTAAAGTTAAAGCACAATTCATTGCGATGAGCAAAGTATATACAGCGGAGATAATGCATACCCCATTGCTTACGTGATTTTTCAGATTCAACTGCCTTGCCAATTTGCCCTTTATTTACATCCGGGTCATTAATATCAGTTAGCAGAGCACGCACATACTCAGTTTGCACAGGGTATTGCACTCTACCAAGTTCACGCATATAATAATCAGGATCATGATTTGGATAAGTATCCTTTAATTTACCAATAACATCAATAATCTTATAGCGGGCGAATGTATTCGTTTTTTCAATATCTGTAAACACAGTTTTAGCAGTATTGCCTTCAACTATAATGTCATACTGAGCATTATCAGTATTAGTCTCAATAGAAAGATGGCATAGGATACTATTAATAGATGCGGGTGCCGATGTGGGTAACTCATGTAAAATAGTGCGTGACTGCCCGTAAAGAATAGAGCCGACTGGAATAGCATCTTTACTGATAACCCCATTTGTCTGTAATGTAAAAGACAAATTCATAATGCCAATAGATAATATATTGCTAATGGCATTTACAAATACTGTACCGACCATACTCCCATCAGGGATAAAGTAGTAGGCGCCATTGGCAGACTTTGCAATTTCTTCTAATAAACGACTATTTACGTCATAACCAAATGCAATTGTAGTAATTATGGGTAATGTATTTCCACTTTTTTTCAATGCAGCCAATTTAGTTGTTACACTGCGACAAATTGATCCTTGATCCATATCGTCAATGCCATCGGTTAATGCCAATATGCTTACATCATGGGTAGTATTCACTTTGGCCAGTTCTAATGCCTCATTTAAACCATACCAAATGCTAGTGCCGCCATCAGCAGAAATTGCTTTAAGCTTTATAGCAATCGCAGCTTTTGCAGCAGCAGTAGCATTCGTGGCACCTTGCAATTTAGTGGGTGAGTAATTAAATGTAATAATTGCAAACATATCATTTGCAGATAATGCTTGAATAGCAACTAGAATAGAGTGTATAGCTAAGGTTAATCGTGTAATGTTAGTTTGCTCACTTTTGCCAGCAGGTGCGGAACTATTCATTGATCCTGAAATGTCAAGTACAAATATCATAAAGGCCGGTTTGCGGCTATTACTATCACCATTAGCAATAGCAAAGTTGGCCATTAGATAGCGCGTTTCAGAACCCTCTTGTTGAACTATTTCACATTTAGTAATAAGCTTTGGTGGAACATAGCCTGCAACTGCAATAGGGGCGGCTATTTGCTGTATAGGAGCAGCTATGTGCTGTATAGGAGCAGCAGCAACTACAGTTGTAGCAACTGGGTTTTGCTGTGCTAAGTAATCGCGTATAATGCGCTTAAGTGTAATATTAGGTGTTAAACTATTATTAGTTAATCTAGCACCAGATAATGGTGAAGTAAAATGTCCACTAAGCCATTCTTCAATTGCAGAGCGTTCATATGTTTGACCATCCGCTGTAATAACAGGGTCAGACATAAAGTCCTTTGTAATTGGGCAACGATAATCTTCTTCATCAATAAAAGACATTGTAAATGTTACTATGCGTTTGTATTTTATAATATTTAATATTAATGTTAACAAATCAATTTTTTGTAAGTATTTACCGTTATTTACCGTTATTTACTGTTATTTACCGTTATTTACCGTTATTTACCGTTATTTACCGTTACTATCTGATTTCTTAATTTATTTCTTAATTTATTTCTTAATTTATTTCTTAATTTATTTCTTAATTTATTAATTTATTTCTTAAATGGATACTTTGCGTTTAATTAAAAATAATAATGTAAAATAAAACTGTAAGGTGTAAACTATATAAACTATATAAACTATTATAAAGTTTTATGGGTCTTACTAATCTAGATACATCAACAATAGACACTATGAATACAAATAATACTGCTACACTAAATACAGCATCACTTGCTGCTGCACTTACTGCATCTGCAAATGCATTGCTAGTAAAGGATTTCTATGTGATTTCAATAATTACTAACCCAGAACGGTTTAAGATTCGCCCTAAACTGTTTAGAGACTTTATGGCACGTATGGATAAATATGGTGCTAATCTTTATGTAGTAGAAGCTGCCTATGGTGACCGTGAATTTGAAGTTACTGATAGTACAAATCCCCGCCATATCCAATTACGCACAGATTCTGAACTATGGCATAAAGAAAATCTCATTAACATTGGTATTAGCCGTTTACCTGCTACTTGGAAATATGTGGCGTGGATTGATGGTGATATTGACTTTATCCGTCCTGATTGGATTCTAGAAACTGTACATGAATTGCAACATCACCCTGTTGTGCAAATGTTCGAAGACGCTATTGATTTAGGGCCTGAGCATCAAATTCTGCAAACGCATAAAAGTTTTGCATATTGCTATAAAAATGGTATTCCTAAGAAACATATTATTCAAGGGCAACAATTACCTTATTACACAAAATTTAAAAAAACGGTCGGTTCATATTGGCATCCTGGTTATGCTTGGGCAGCAACCCGTGATGCAATCAACACAATGGGTGGTTTACTAGATTTTGCAATTTTAGGATCAGGTGATCATCACATTGCTTGTTGCTTAATTGGTGATGGGGATTATAGTTGTCCTAAGAATATTAATGAGCAATATAGAAAATTGGTATTATCATGGGAAGCCCGAGCATCTAAATTACATAAAAATATTGGATACATTAAGGGGAGTGTTTATCATTTCTGGCACGGTAAGAAGAAAGATCGCCGTTATAATAACCGTTGGGACATATTAATTGCTAATAAGTTTGATCCTGTTCTTGATATATATAAAGATTGGCAAAATCTATGGTCACTATATCCAGGATATGAGAAATTGCGTGATGATATACGTTTATATTTTCAATCTCGCAATGAAGACAGTATTGATATGTGATGTGTTGTTTATGTTGATTGTGTTGTTTGTATTGTTTTTTATTCTTTTATTCTTTTATTACTAAAAAATTATATTGTAAAATTGAAATACACATAAATACATATAAATACACATAAATATAGTATAAAATACATTGCTAGATACACGATACACAACACACGTTACACAATGCTATCTAGACTTAATCATTTACCGGTAAGTAACCCTATACTTATAGAGCCAATTACATTTAAATCACTATTTATTAATGATAAACATTTAACATCTCTTCCAGATCTAAGTAAGTATAAATATTTGCGCACATTACATATTAGCCGGAATGATTTAACAACAATTGGTGATAATATACCTGATTGGATTGAAGAAATTTATTGTAGTCACAATAGAATCACATCATTTGGAAAATTGCCTAAAAATTTAAAAGAATTACATTGCGATAATAATTTGCTTATACATCTTGATAAATTACCGCCAAATCTTATATATTTAAGCTGCACTGGCAATAATTTAACAGCTCTAGATCATTTACCATCTTTTTTGAAAACTTTAAAATGCGGTAATAATGCTATTACGAAACTTGATAAATTACCTTATGATATAAATCAAGTTGATTGTAGTTATAATAAACTTACATCTCTAGATAACCTTCCACCTAATATAACAAGTTTATTTTGCTCTTATAATAAGCTAGTTACACTTTGCAATTTACCAGCATCAATTAAAATTTTGCACTGTACTGATTGCAATCTCAAATCATTAATTATTCCAGCTAATCTAGAAACATTTTATTGCAATAATAATTTATTAACTACTTTAGATGATTTACCTGCAAGTTTAATAGTTTTAATATGTGCAAATAATTTGATTAAAACACTTGATAAATTACCGCAAAAATTGGATTTTCTTGCATGTGGTAAAAATTTAATTACTAATCTTAATAAATTACCAGCTAGTTTAAAATCGCTTAACTGTGAGCATGGAATATTAACAGAGTTAAATAATTTACCAAATCTAGTAATGTTACTATGTTCACATAACTATATAACTAAATTTGATAATCTTCCAAATACTATAAAAAGGTTAGATTGCAGCAATAATCCAATTAATCCATTAATCCATTAATCCATTAATCCATTAATCCATGATTTTTTTTATTATTTTTTTTATTATTTTAATTATTTAAAAATAATAAAAAATTAATTAAACTCTAACTAAATTATAAGTAGTAAATATTTACTGTATATTTATTACATAGTTACAATATATTTTAATATAGATAATAATAAATAATGTCTACAACTAATCAAAAAAAACCATTACTAAGATCTTCTAGCCAACATAACAGTCAAACTTCTAATCATACTAACACCCCTAGCACCCAAACTTCATATAGTCACATTCTAAATAGCGAAACTGATAATAGTGAATATCTTGCAAAATTAAAAAGTGATCAAACAACAATAATAGCATTTTATATAGAATACATAATAACCCCATTAAACAAATACGAAAAAGACGAAACACTACAAAAATTTAAAACTATAATACAAGAATACATCGATAAGCCTGATGCTGAAACATTTAAACAAGTTCAAATAATGCAATTAAATTTATTTAAAATATTTATAGATGATTTATATGGATATGAATTAAAACAAGATAGCATTACAAAATCCAATTTTAATTTTACTATTGCCGATATAAATTTGCTTGATAAACTTACATTTAATAAATTAATTAATGAACTGCAAAAATCAATTAATAAAATGTATAGTACGCTGACACAAGCAAAAGCAGAAGTACAACAAAAACATATATATGATTTTATTTTTTCTGAATCTATAAACAATCTTAAAAATGCAAGTATTAATAATTTAGCAATAGATGGATATATGGAAAGTTTAAAAGATTTAAATAATATATGTAAATATACAAAAAAATATTTTAATGATAATAATGATGTAATAAAATGTATTGCAAAATGTTTTAATTTTATAAAAGTTGCATTATTTAATTATTTATTAATATTAAAAAATGCATATGCAAATAAAGATAGTTTAGTGGGCCTGTTAATTGAATCTGACCTACCTATACTTATAAAACAAATAAATATGTCTAATATGTCTAATATTTTTACTATCACAGAACATAAAAATGGACTCATTAAGATAAATAATAGTAGTAATGTTTCTAATAATAATAGTAATATTAGTAATAATAAAAGATCTTTAATAAAAAAACAAAAAAACAAAATACAAAACAAATTTTTATCAATAACTAGTTTGAAATATAAATGTAACAAGCACCCATCCAATGACAGCAAGTTACAAAAATTTATGCATATTTTGTTTAATCTAAATAATCTAAATAATATAAATACTTTTGAGTCTAATTTTAATATAGAATATTACATAAATCAAATTAAAAACATAGATCTTATATATAAACACAATCCAATCCAAGTACTTAATTTTCAAATAAAATGTGAGCATATAGATTTTAAATCTAAAAATATTCATACCGGTGCCTCCTTAACTCCAGAATTTAAAATAATAACTGCAAACAATATATATTACTCAAAACAAACTGTAAAAACTATTAAACACATTTTAAAATATTATAAATATTTAATTAATTTATATAAATATTTATTTCCAGAACTAAAAACATTACGTGTTTTAAGTAAAAAAGTAACCAATTTTACACGTACTCACATAAATAAATTAAAGCCACACTATGAACGTGCTACAACTAAATTTGCATACCATAGTGAACGTGCTAAAGCAAAACTTAGTGCAGCAAAAAAAAGTGTATTTAACTTGTTTAGAAGATCAAGAGGAAAAAGTGTACCACCAACCGTTAAATTCACTCCCACGGAACATAGTAATAATAATAATATGTTAACTTATTAGTAATCATCAGAAATACATGCAATATGGGCATCATAATTACATCCCAAATTCACATATCAAGCAAGCCAAACTTTATAAATTTAAAATAAATAATAGTAAAAAAATGCTGTCAAATATAATCTAAATATAATCTAAATATAATCTAAATATAATCTAAATAATATATATAAATTTTATATATAAATTTTAATGGCTCTACAAGATTGGCTTATAATTAATTCTAATAAATTAACAAAAGATGGTTCAATAATACTTATAGTAGCTTGTATTATTTATTTAACAATATTAAGTTTTTTAGTAAAAGATTTAAATTTTCCTATATCACACCCTATTATATTTACTATAGAAACTATAATATGCAGCTTTGGTATAGGATTATTAACATTTTTAATGGCATATAATCGTAATAATTTAAATAATACTACACCTATAGCATTTTTACTTGTATCTTTAAAATTTGGTATTATACATATTTTACTACAATTTTCAGGATTTTATTCATATATTTATAATATTTAACAACGGGTATATCCTTAAATAAACCGGTGCATATTATTATTTTATAAATTTTTTATTTCAAAATTATTAATAGTATTATATACACAAACCCATTCAGGATAAATTCCTATTGTATTATCATGATTAAATCCATATATGAAATTAATCCAAGGATATGGCATAAATCGTAATGCATTAGGTTTTTGTAAATAGGAACCCATCCAACTTAATGTAGAATTTGAACATATTCCACCTGCACATGATGACATAATGTATAATGTATCTAACTCATCATCATTTATATCTTGTATTATGTATTCATATTTAGTCTTATCACTATTACTATTATTACTATTATTACTATTACTATCATCATTACAATTCCCATCCCAACCTGGAAATTGTTTAATATAATTATCTAGATTTATACCTCTTTCATTAGTGCAAATTATAAACTTTGCATTATTATCTGCAGTTTTAATTGCCTTTATGCAATATGTATAGTATGCAGCTAGCTCTATTTTATAAAGTGCATTATTAACATAATCATCAAGCCTAATGTGTATAAAATAGCAATTTGCAAAAGTTCCATATCTAGACATATCATTATTTGGTTTAATAGTAAATGCATCGCAAAAATAGCAATCTAGATACTGCGGGTTAATAAAGTAACCATCTAAAAGTATGTTATTATTATTGGCAATTATAGACTCTGGTATGCATTTAGTTATATCATTAAATTTAAATGCATGATCTGACTGCTCACTATAAGTATAAGTATTATGATAATCTATACTATCTGTACCTATTTCAAGCCATGGAAATAGTTTGCTTAGTGTATCAAAAGTTTTTTCTGATGATTGATGATTATTTTTTATAAAATGTGATTTGCTAATATATAGTGTTCGATTTAACTTTTTAGCATAATTAAGTGCACAACCAATTTTAAATAGTTGATTTCCTAAACCACCCGTAAGTATTGGTGTTATTTTAAGTGTTAATTTATTTTTTAACATTTTGGTAAAGTTATAAACTAGTAAAATATAAGTTATGCATCTTTATATAAAAATTATACAAAAAATAAAATATAAAATGCACAATATAAACTATAAATACTAAAATAGTGAACGAAAGCATTGTGATGTAGGTAGTGTTTTTGGTTTTTATATTGCTGAGGCTGTAATAGGGGTGGTTAACTTGTTTATTTTTGTTTTTATAGCATTTATTTTATTTTGTTTAACAGATTTTGATGAGTTTAATTTAATATTTTTAATTTCTGATATATTTTGGTAATATTTAATTTTTAATAATTTAACAATTATTGATTTTTGTATAGTAATACAATACTCAGATTTAATACGATGGTCAGTAAAAAATTTATATAAAACATTGCTTTTATCATAAGACATACTTAGAATATTAATATATAAATCTATAGACTTAAATTGCATAGATTTTATTGAGGTTAGAAGTGCAGTATATAAATTATTTAATAATATTTTTTTTGAAGAATCTAATGGATTTTTTGTATAAATATCTAATATAATTTGTATATTGATTATTATATAAAAACAATTTAAATATTGTAAAAAATTTACATAGTTAGTACACAGTGGTATATTTTTAATTAATAATTTATAATTATCATTTTGTTTTATAAGTTCTTTAGTAATTCTATGTATTAAATTTGTATAGTTATTTGTAAATATATCTTTTGTATACTCAAATAAATTATCTGTTTTGTTTACTAAATTATTAAAAAATTGAATATCATTAAGTTGACTAAATATATTATTTCCTTTAGGTATAGTTTTTTCTGTATAATAATGATTTAAAGTATTAAAATAATATTCATTAATAGAACGAAATTCTTGTATAATCCAATTAATAATTTTTATAAAATTGGTTTTATTATTTTCAATTATAGAATCTTTATTAGTATCTATAAGATTTTGTGCATATGAATTGTATATTTCATTAAGCACAATGTTATCTGTATTATCATCTATATTATCATTATTAAGTGTATAGTTTTTAATATTTGTTTTATATTTGGTTAGTTTAGTCCGTAAAACTTTTGTATTATTTGAATTTGTTTTTTTTTTAAATAATTTGCCTGTTTTTAATTTTTGATACCATGATTTTGGTTTATTAATATTTGTTTGAATATAGGATTGATCAATCAATATTATTTTAATATATAACTTTTTTTGTATATCTAAATTATTATTAATATTATTAATATTTTGAAAAATATTAATAAACATTGTCTTATTATTTTGATTTGCTGTATAATTAAATTTTTGTATATTATCAATTAATGTTTTAACATGTCCTTTTGCAGTTTTAAAATTGTTTAACTCATTACTATTTATATTCATATTAGATATTATTAAATTATATAATAATTGTAACTGTGTATATATATTTTCATTATCTCTATTTTTTACTAAATCTCTATAACAATTTACTAGACTATTAATATTAATAATAGTATAAAATATAATTAGCATATTAAATAAATTTATACAGTTATTTTTATATATCGATATATTATGTGTTTGTATATTATTTTTTAATAATAATATTGCAAATTTTTTAATCCAATCAACTTGCTTTTCATTATTTTCATTAATAAAAGAATATTGGTAATATGTACATGTACGTAAATCTGTGGTAGTTATTTCTCCATTTTCTGTAGCAGATTGTGTATCATATGTAAGTTTAGGTGTTGTGTTAAATTGTGGAATACCTATTGCACTGTAAATATTGTAAAATATGTTTTGTTTAAATTCAATATTTAATATTTTTATTATATTATTAATAATAATAACAAATTGCGTACAGTTAATATTATTAATATTATTAATATTATCATTATTAAGTTGTATTATTATATTATCATTTAAATAAGATTTGTATATATTAGGATTATTTTGTTCCATAAATGTTTGTTGACTAACTGTTTGATGATTAGCCATATTTTAATAAATCTTAATATATATTAATAAATTTTAATATATTAATATATATTAATATATTAAAATTTATTATGGAGTCTTTAAACATAAATAGTATTTTAACAAAATGTATTGAAATTAAAAAAGCAATAACAGAGTTTAATGAATATGTAAACCGTTATGCTCAGGCTCAAATTCAGATACATCAATTAAGTGAAAATCAAAAAGATGAATTAAATTTATATAATAAAAATATAGATGATGCTTTACAAATTATTGCATCTATAAATGATACTAGCCCACAAAGCTTAGAAACTGTAAATAATAATTGTCGTATATATCCAAAAGTTTTTATTATTATTAATAGGTTAAATTACAGCTTATTTCCTAATAACACTTCATTTTCTCCTTTAAAGCGGGGGCAAGCTATAACTCCAGCCACAAGCACAGCTTATAATATTACTACAAAAGATAACAATGGACTATTTTTAAAAATTAAATGGCTTGTTAATAGTTTTTACAAATTATATATTCAATTTGTATTAGAAAAATTTATTGATAATCAACAACAATTAAAAAAATCTTCACAAGAAACATCTTCACAGGAAACATCTTCACAAGAAACATCTAACTTAAAATTATTTACTAAACTGCATTTTATTGCATTAATATTAATAAAAATATTTGTTACTCAAAATAATCTAAATAATATAGATGAAATATTTTGTAAAAATTTAAACAAACAGTTAAATTTTCATACAATAATACCTGATACTTTAGAAATATTAGAACACAAAATAGATATATTAACTAAAAAAGAACTTGCAATATTTGACCAGGACAAAAACTTAAAGTTTCCAAATAAAAATTTTATAAAAGCATATTACAACCAAATACTTGAAAAAAAAAAAGGTATAAATGGAAATATTGAAAATGAATTTTATGGAGAACTAGCTTTTTGTAAAAATCAAAAAATTCAAAATATTAATTATTTATTTAAACATATTAATAATATTGCAAATACAATATTTTTAACTAATAGTGAGAACATATTTAAAAGTGAAATTACTTATAATAACTCTAATATAGAGTATAATTTGCAAAATATAGTATATGAGTTAGAGTTAAACACTAATAAAAGTAACACTAATGAAAGTAACAATAATGGAGCTAACACTAATATATATAATCAATTTATAAATAAACTTGCAAATATTAATTCACCTAAAAATCCTAAATGGAATATAGAGTCTGAAATACAGTTTACATCAATTACTTATGACGATATAATAAAAAAAGTATTAGATAATTTTGAAACAATTACATTAATTATTGAATCATTACGTACATCAACTTTTCAACTTCAATATTTTTTAAAAAATATTTTAGATAACAGCAAAAAAAAAAATATTTTACAAGTCATTCAAGCACAAATGCTTAAAGAACTAAATATACCTCAATTAAATATTGATAATATTGAAAATATAATAAATCAATGTTTAACAGAATTTAATGAAATATTATTAATTATAGAAATGTATAAGTCAATTTTTGTATCAACTTATAAAAGAATAAACCAAAAATCAACCACAAAAACAAAACATAAATATAACGCACATAATATTATTAGTTTACCACTTCAACCAGAAAATTTTAATAAAATTAACAAACATAACAAAAAAAGCATATTAACTACTTTACAAAAAAAATTAAACTCATACAGTAAACCACTTACATTAAGACAAAAAATATGGCGCAAAATTACTAAAAGATCAAAGTTTACCAATTTTAATGAAAATAAAACTAACAAAATAACTAATGAAAATAATATACAAACACATGCAAACCTTGTTAAACTTTCAAAGGTTTTTCCTAAAACAAACGAAAAATCAAGGACAATAAAATCTTCACAACTAGTAAACACAACACCAATACTACAAATAGCAAAAGCAAAACCATTGCCACATCCGTCAACACATCCGCCAGTTGCGGTATTATCAAGTGCGGTTTTACAAGTACCACCTGTACCACCTGTACCACCTGTACCACCTGTAATACTACCTCACTTAGAAAGAATGGAAGCAGCTAAAAAGATAGTTCAAACCCAATACGCACAAAAACCTGTTGAACCTGTTGAACCTGTTGAACCTGTTGAACCTGTTGAACCTGTTGAACCTGTTGTACCTAAAGGTAAAATGGCATTTTTTAAAAGAATTAAAGCAGAACTAATAGAAAAAGGGCAAAAAATTAAAGAGAAACTTTCATCACGAACATCATCACCAACACAATCACCATCATCATCACCATCACCAAAATCATCATCACCATCACCAAAATCATCATCACCATCACCAACATCATCTGAAAACAGATACTTATTTGATTTATAATATTATATATATAAAATGTAATAGGTTAAACAAAACAATGCCTAAACTTAATAAAATTAAGATAAACAATATAAGTACAATAACTATAATTGTAGTATGTATTGGTGTTGTAATAGGATTAATTATACTATGTAAAGTTTATGTATCACCATTTGCAACTGTAACTAAATCATTACCATTGCAAACATCTGCACCATCTGCAACAATACTATCATCAACAGTAGTACCTGCTCTTACAGAATCATCGCCACCCATAGAGTCACAGTATGCAACACCACAATCTGTAAATCCACCTGGAATGCAAAAGCCACAGGGATGTCCAAATAGTAATGATACAGAATCAATTTGCAATAATTATGAGTCATGTTGCAATAATATACCAACAACAGAATGCTACTGTAAAAATCCAGCTGTTAGTTTATGTAAAGGACAATATGACCAATGCATGGCAAATAATAATATTATTGATCTTTATACACAAGAACAGCGTAAACAAATGTGTAATGATCAGCGTGGTATATGTTGCGCATTGTATAATTCGTTGGCTGGTGTAAATAGACAATATGCAGCAACTTCCGGTGTTGATCAAAAAGTAGACCAAATATGTTTATTAGGATTGCAACAAGATATAACTACTAAATGCCCCGCTTTATGTTCAACTAATAAAAACTGTGCAGCATATTCAGCTGGAAATGCAACATGTAAATTATTTAGTAGTGCAAATCCTATTATGCCAGTTAATGTATTTAATAAATCTGGTACAGAAAATGGTATTACATATTATAAAAAACAATAGCTAACAAAAAATAGGTAACAAACAATAAAATTTAATTTAAGAGTTTATTTTTAAAGTTTTATATTGTAAAATATTGTAAAATATTGTAAAATATTGTAAAATATTAGTGATAAACGTAAAACTAATGGATAATACAAATAATACTAATATATCTGATGTTGATAATGAAAAAATAAACATATCACATAATACTGATATTAACACTGATCTTGATGAGACTAACATAACAACTACACTTGATAATATAACATTAAGTACTGATAAATTGCTAGTAGATGTAACATCTGTAAAAAGAGCTAAATTTGCAAAAACTTGTGAATATTGTCAAAAAATATTTAAAGCCAAAAAAACATATGAAACCCATATATATACACAGGCTTGCAAATCTTTAAATGAAATTACCTATTGTAAAATATGTGATTTAACATGTGAAACTCACCAGCAATATAAGAAACATTTAACAAGTTTAAGACATAATAATAAAATTCAAACAATATATGGAATTGTTGAAACTATTGATGTTACTGTTACACCTCCAATTAATACTGCGGATCCATACTTAACTAGTGATGATGTAGATACTATTACAAAAAAGAGTTTAGGCAATAATTTTACAATTAATTATAAAGATGGTCGTGACAGCCACATTGTAAAGTTGGTAAAGCAAACTGTAAGTAATACACGTGATACAGGTAATACACCTGCAACACTATCTAGCATAGATCAAAATACAAGTATACAAAATAATTTATTACAAACAACAGACAAACCACAAGCATTACAAGCATTGCAAAAATCACAAGCTCTAGAACCCTTATCCGCCTCCGCATCTCATTCTATACAACACCATGTTGATCCAATTGAAGCTACACCTCGACAAGCAAAAATAATTACATATTTAGAAGGCTATAAGAATATTGCAAATTGTGGCGACAAACTTATTGAAATATTAAAGGAAAAGTTGCAAATTGAAGATTATAAACATTTACAGACATTATTGCAACAATCTCCACATTTAAGTAGTGAAATGAAAGAGGCATATGTGGGTGCAATAAACAAATTTTCAATGGCAATGGTAAAGTTAAAAAATAAAGGTGTTTCAACTTTTAAAGATAAAGATATTACTATGATTGTAATGAATTTAAATGCATGATATCTGAATATATCTATATATAAGTATATATAAGTAACTATCAAATATTTATAACTAATGCATTTATTCGTTAACCCTAATATTGCAAAAGATTAAGCATTTACATTATTATTATTACTAATTATAGTTTGCTCTGTTTCTGCAGAAGTATTATGTTGCGAATTATTTGCAAAGCTAATATCATTACTATTATTATTTTTAGTTTGTTTTCTGTTAAAGAAACTACGTTTTTTAGTCTTTTTTTCTAGTTTTTTTATTGTTTTTTTTAATTCATCAAGATAATTTATGATTTTTAAATAAAACTCACTTAGAGCATTAAACTTTTTTTCGAGTGGCCTAAAATAAGCATGATATCTACTGCTCCATGCTTTAAGGCAAAAGTTTTTAAAAGCATCCATATACTTGGATAACTTCAATTTTTTAAATAATGAAATAACTGCATTATATATAGATTTAACTATTAATAGTTTTTGTATTGGTTTCATACTGTTTATTGGGTGCTTCAACGTTTCATATAAACCTACTATAGTATGTGCAAAAAACACTGAATTTACCAAACAATTGGCATCTGTTTCATTTTTGGAATCAGTAAAAGGACAATTATTGGATAAATTTTTATAATATAGTCTTATCATTAATTTATTATATGATTCGCGAACATACTCAATAATTTCAAAAAACATTTGTAAATGCAATTTGAAGTGTTTATAATTATTTTGCAAAACATCATGTTCTTTTTTAATTATGAATGCAAAATATTTTGTAATATAATTATTAAAATAATAAATATCTCCAATGAACTCTGTTTTATATATTTTTAAACTATCGATAATATTATTAGTTTTCATATATTCTTTTATGACATTTAATGCATTTTTTAATGCGCTTCCCTGTAATAAATTATTGTTAAAACAGTTTGCAAAAGATAATAAACTTGGATTAAGTCCAAAACATAAGCAGGCATGTTTTATTAATGTTTCTGGATTAGCATCTTCTTTAATATTTTCAATAATATTATACTCATTAAACGTATATGTCATAGATTTATTTAGTTTGTTAAACTCTGAACAAGTAATTTCATTGTTATTCGTAATTTTTAACACATTATTTTTTAAAAACTTATTGGATATACTTAATATTTATATTAGAAATAATTTTTTTATAATTAATATTTTTTAATAGATATATTACATTAACTAAAAATAAAAATAATAATTATTTTTGATATATTTCCATGAAAAATATATTAGTATATATTATAGTTGTTTACTAAATAAAATTAAAATATATAATGTCTTCTACTAAAAGTTCAAGTTCTCGAAGCTCTCAAAGTTCCAGCTCACGCTCCAGCTCTGGATCAAATTGTCGTCCCAGCTCACATTCCCATTCACATTCACATTCCTTAACATCTAAATGTAAAGAACATATGGATACTCATATATTAGTAGGAATTCTTTACAATTTGTTAATTATTTTATATCTAATTAATCTAGAAAATGAAGCATGCAACTGCGTTATGGATTGGCGTCATAACTATCTAAAATATTTTAGTTGTGCCCTTGTAATTTTAGGTATTATTGGACTATTTACTGATATTAATAAATCAGCAATAGCATTTTTAATAAAACTGCTCTTATGTGTAGGTTCAATTGTTAATATTTATTGTCTATTTACCTATATTGGCGATCTAGATGTTACTAACTGTTCTTGTGCTCGTGATAAGCAACGTACTATGCACTATTTTCTTTATATCTGGCGTTGGGTTCTAGTTATTTCTCTTGTAGTAGGAGTTATATGTGCAGTTGTTGGATCTTGTGATCATAAGCATTGATAAATATTGATAAACATTGATATCATCAATATCATCAATATGTTTTAACGCGTATTCCTGTTTCTGACATTCCAATACTAGTTACCATATTGAACTTAATATCACCATTTTGCCTTTTTTTGTGTAATTGCTGGATTGTTTCACATCCTAGATAGCTGAGACCCGATTTTAAACCGCCATTAATTTGTTCTATAACATCTTCAACACTACCTGTTAACTCTTGTTCACCATCAACACCCTCTGCTGTAAACTTAGTATTTAATTTATGTTTTTCTAAAGATATAGGTGTTCCATTAACACTTGCATCTTGACTAATATATTTGCTTATTACCTTTTCCTGTTTTGATAAATTTGCCATTGTACTAGCCATACCCCTTACATATTTAAATCGCTTACCATTGCGAAAAATAATTTGCCCTGGACTTTCTTCTGTTGATGCCAATGTACGTCCCAACATAACTGCAATAGCACCACATGCTAGCGCTTTTACTTTATTGCCAGTTTTTCCTAAACTACCACCATCACATATAATATGTGCTTTAAACTGTGGTATTTGCCCTTGCTCTTCCCCTTGTCCTTGCTCTTCCCCTTGCCCTTGATCTTCCCCTTGCCCTTGATCTTCCCCTTGCCCTCTACTAAAAAAATCAAAACATTCACTTACTGCTGAAAATTGCCCTTTACCAATCCCAGTTTCCAGCCGTGTAGTACAAATACTGCCATTTCCAACTCCAACACGTATGCAGTCTATATCAACTTTACACATTGCCTCATAGCCTTGCCAATTGCAAACATTACCTGCCATTAATACTAACTTTGGATATTGTGCACGTATACTGCCAATTGTTGCAATAACATTAGTATTAAAACCATTCGCAACATCAATGCAAATAAGATCCACACCCTCAATAACTAATGCAGATAATCGTGTTTGCCAGTCATCAATGATACCTACTGCTGCACCTACACATAATGCTCCATTAGTATCAATACAAGCCTTTGACTTATTATTTTCATAGTGTCGAATATTTTTTAGAGTTATTAGACCTGCTAATTGGCCATGTGCAACAGTTCCAGTGTATACTAAAGGTATTTTCTCTATTTTATGTGCTAGCATAAGGGATTTTGCAGTTTTAAGTAAAATATCAATTGCTGAGTTGGAATGGGATATTTCAGATGGGGATGTAATTTTAATTGTTACTAGAGATTCAGTAGTTGTAAATTGAAAAATAGTTGCAGTATGCTCTTGTGTAGGGTTCTGGTTTATGTATTCTCTCATATATTCAATATCGCGATGTGTTATAATGCCAATAAGATTGTTTGATAATTGTGAATCAACTACACAAAATGATGATACGCCATATTTCCCATGTGCTTTAATAAGCTCAGCATATGTAATGTCGGCAGTTACAATATATGGATAAGCAATTACGTATTGTAAAAAACGTTTAACTTGCTTAACTTGAGATACCTGCTCATCTATAGACATATATCTGTGGATAATACCAATCCCTCCATTTAGTGCCATTTTAATTGCCATGTCTTTTTCTGTTACCGTATCCATAGGGCTGCTAATAAGAGGTGTTTTAAGAGTAAGTGATCGGCCATTTGTAGCTATATTTGTAGCCAGAGAAATAGATGCTCGAGTAGTTATTGTACTAAGAAGCGGTTCAAGAAGCACATCATCAAAGCAAAGTGATATACTAAGTGGATTTGAAGGGATAAAGTCAGCTGTGGACATTCACGTAGTTATATTATAAATATATAGATCTAGAACACTATATGCTTAAGTTTTCAAATAAGTAAAACAAATAAAAATAATAAAAATAATAAATTAATCTAAATCATCACCATTGTTAATTTCATCTCCATATGAATATAGGTATGGTTTAGAATTATTAATAACTGTCCGAGCAGTTTGTAAGTCTTGTGTATATGCATTTGATGCTTTACTTATTAATTCAGTAAACGAATTTATAATGGGATTACCCTGTGGATTTGTATGTAATATACTTTTTTTATCATTATTCATCATATGTAACATCATTAGTGGCATTATATCTTTTATTGCTTTATTTACTAAAGAATCTATTTCTTGATCTGATGATGCATTTGCTACAGATATAGCTACATCAGCTACATCAGCTACATCAGCTACATCAGCTACATCAGCTACATCAGCTACATCAGCTACATTTGTGGCATTTATAGATTTTGTGTAATTCTCATCATGTTCATCAGTATTTGCAAGTTTAGCTTTAATAGTTTGCAAGTGTATGGCCAATGTATTAAGTGATATTTCTAATTCTATAATATCATAGCTAGTAATTATAGATTGTGACTTAAAACTTGCAATAGTATCATTATTATGTAAAGTATTAGATACTGTAAGATAATCTAGTAAAATTTCAGAAAAAGTTTTATTATAAGTTTGAATTATATCTTGGGTTGAACTAGACATCTATATATGTATTTAGTATGTATTCTAATTATTCATATATCTAGATATGTTATATAGATTTAATTTATAAGTTTTACGTAGTTTAGTTTAGTTTAGTTTAGTTTATAACGTTGGTGATAGGAGGTGTTTGCTGATAAGAAGAATAGTAGTGAACTGATGGATATGTTATATATTGTCCAGTTGATAATGGTGTTAATATAGTATTTGGTAGTGTTGGTTGGTGTTGTTGGTGTTGTTGGTGTTGTTGGTGTTGTTGGTGTTGTAGGTATTGGTGTTGTATTGTATGTGTATGCATTTCATATGTTGGTGGAGCTTGATATGCATTATCTAGTGATTGTATATCTGGTGATTGTTGATGTTTTAAGTCATTATATGATGGTAAGCTTTGTAGTGAATTCTGATTTGTAGCTTGATTTGTATATGGTAATATACCGCCATCTATTGATCTATATGCATTATGTTTAACTAATTTAGTATATATACATAGTTTACAACAACATAAAAATATAATTAACATTATACATAAAAACATAAAAGCAACTACTTTAGTATAGTTATTATAGCCTGAATCAATTGTTATAATATCATTCAATGTTGAATTGCCTGTTGAGTTTATACAAAGTTGACTATATTTAGCATTTGATTCTGTTGAACAATTACATATACAATTATCAATTAATTCAGTGTAGTGAACTGTATCATCATCATATGGATAATAATGATAATTACAGTATGTAACACAATATTGAAATAGAGAATTGCACACTTTAATAGCTTGATTGCCTGCACAGTTAATTAAATTCATTGCGATATTTTATTTTATTTTATTTTATTTTTAGTTTTTTTTTATTTTTTATATTTTATATTTTATTTAGGTAATAATACTATTAAATTCTCACTATTAAATTCTCACTATTAAATTCTCACTATTAAATTCTCTAAATAAAAAAAATTGTATTTTGAAATATGCAAATATGCAAATATGCAAATATGCACATTTACATTATACATTGTCTATATATGTTGCGTGTTGTCTTGCTAAATCTGGCTTATTAGTATAATAAGGTTCTAGCACTACTTTATTAATCCAATCAAACATAATTTTTGAAAATATTATATCATTTGCAGGTTTATTATAACCAAAACCAGGGCTACTATTAGTTTCCAATAATATAACAGTATTATCTTTGCTATCAATCATAAAATCAATACCCATAATTAAAAACCCATTTTTATGTTCAGGATATAACCATTGTGAGGTTTGGTGTTTATCATGTTTATCATGTTTATCATGTTTATCATGTTTATCATGTTTATCATGTTTATCAATTATATTTGAAATGCATCCCATTATTGTCCGCATTTGTATAAGTAACTTATTAATGTCTATATCTGGATTATCTTTTATTAAATCCTGTGGAAAAAAATAATCATCTGATGAACTAGTTTGATGTGTATCATGTACAGCCTTTGTAAAAGGTTTTGCAGTTGTATAGGGTTGCTCAGCAGTTAATATATCACCAGTTTCTAAAAAAAAACTATTAAATATATTACCTATATAACTAATTAGGTAATACATACGTAAATGAAATTTATAGCCTTTAAATAGTATAGGGTTTATTATATATTCACTTGCTATTACATTTTTAGCATATACTACACCTTTATAATTCCGATGACTATTGTAAAAGGCAATTGCTTTGTTAAGCTCTTGTTCAGTAGAAATGTAAAATATATCACGGCCTGCAAAACTATTAACAGGTCTAAGAATATAATGCGGATATGATGTGGAATGTGACTTTTCTATTATTGCCTCTTTGGTAAACTTATATTGATTACGTTCATTTATATAAAAGGTTCTAGCTAAGTGTTTATTTGCTATATCTGGGCAATAAGTATGCATATGCAAATATAGTTGACCTTTATCTTTAATATTATGTATGTGATTACGATTTATAGTGTTTATTAAATTTGCCTGTATACCATTAAATCTGCGATCTGTAACATTTGTAATAGGATTAAGCCAAATAAAGTTAAAATGTTGATTTCTTATAAATTTTGGAAATTGTGCAGTCTTTGTTAATAGTTCTTGCTTTAAGCAATTTTTTGATAAATTAGTTAATTTAATCTGTTTACTATCTAGCTCTTGTATTTTAGTATATTCTTTAAGATTATAAGTTTTAAGATGTTTTCTTAGTTGTAAAGTTGGTAAATAATTATATTTTGCATTATAGCATTCACTTATTATGTAAGTGTTAGTGGTATTAGTGGTATTAGTGGTATTATCCTTGTGTTGTTTGTGTTGTTTGTGTTGTTTAGTTAAGTTTTTGTGTGTTGTGTTTATATATTGTTTTTTCCTTGTAACTATTGGTTTGCGATGCATTTATATAAGGTGGTTATTTTTTAATAAATAAGTTAGTAAGTTAAAAATAGTATACACTAATCTATTATATATATATACAATAAACTGTAATAAACTACAATAAACTGCAATAAACTGTACTATACCAATTTTATATATGTAGAATGTTGCATTGCTAAATCTAAATTATTAGTATAGTAAGGTTCTAGCACTATATCATTTATCCATTTAAAAATTATTTTTTCAAGTTTCAATTTATTTTTATATTCATTACAGTTAAATCCCGCTTTATTATTAACTTCAATTAAAAATACACGTCCTGTTGTATCAACCATTATATCTACACCCATAATCAAAAAACCGTTTGTGTGCTCATTATATAACCATTGTTGTTTAAAATCTGAATGTGAAATTATATTGCTAACACATTTTAGAATGTTTTTTGTTTGTTCAAGTATATCTGGATATATGTTTTTAAGTTCACCTGTAAAATTATCTGGCCAAAAGTAATCACCTGAATTATCTAAGTGAGTATCATGTACTATTTTTGTAAATGGTTTAGTAGTTGTATATGGTTTTCCTGCATGTATAATTTTACCCATGTCTAACATAAAAGATGCAAATGTATTATTAATATAGGTAATCAAGTAATATACACGCATATGAAACTTATACCCTTTAAATAACATAGGATTTATTATATATTCACTTGCAATTACATTATTAGCATAAGTTACACCCCTATAATTTTTGTGGCTATTGTAAAAGGCAATTGCTTTGTTAAGCTCTTTTTCATTAGAAATGTAAAATATATCACGCCCAGCAAAACTATCAACAGGTCTAAGAATATAATGTTGAGGGGTGGAGTGTGAAGTTTCTGTTATAATATCTGGTGTAAATTTATATTGTTTATGTTCATTTATATAAAAGGTTCTAGCTAAGTGTTTAGTTGCTATATCTGGGCAATAAGTATGCATATGCTGATAAATCACACTTTTATTATCAATTAGTGACATGCGGTCTTGATTTAACATATTGATTAAATTTGCGCGTAATGCATAAAATCTGTGATCTTTACTATTTTCTATGGGGTTGAGCCAAATAAAATCAAAATGTTGATTTTTTATATATGGTGGTAATTTAGTTGTCTTAGTTATGCTAAGTTGTTTTGAACAGTTAGTTTTTAGGTTATTTGGTTTTAACTGTTTCATATCTAGCTCATGTATTTTTTTGTATTCTATAAGATTATAGGTTTTAAGGTAATATTTTAATTGTGATGTTAATAAATCATTATATTTTGCATTATAACACTCACTAATAACAAAGTACGTATGTGGCGTGTGTGATTTGTGTGGCGTGTGTTTTGCAGTTTTTGTATTATGTTTTTTCATTGTTTTTTTCTTATAGTTCACCATTATTAAGTGTTAAGTATTATTTTATATGTATATATTAAATTAGGTATACTAGATACACTAGATATAATGGCTATAACAAAAACAATCAGAAAAACTAGGAAGCACTCTAAATCTGTAAAATCAAATACAAAATTACTAACCAAAACTATTAATACAAATTGTGAAGCATTAATACCAATTTATAAATTAACACCTAGCCAGATAGGTCAGCTTACCTTTATTACAAGTAATAAAACTACTATGAAACACATTGGCACTGGTAAACTTTGGAAACGTATAGATATATTACAATATATTAAAGATGAATTAGCACAACATCGCAAAACAATAGAAGATAGGGAATATTTCACATATGTTATGATTTCTCAAACTGGTAAAGTAATTGGTTTGATATCTGGTAGAAAGAATATTAAATTATTGGGTAATAACAAAAAAAGTCAGTATGATATTTTACTACGAATGTTTATTGGTGCTCTAGATACTGGTAAGGGTTTTGGTAAGTCAATTATATCCAAGTTTGCAATACTTTATAAGGAAATGATAGGTTTTAATAATGCAAATCTCATTTCAGATATTGCAGTTGATAACTTAGCAAGCATCAAAATACATGATGCAAATGGTTTTAACTTTATTAAACAAATCAAATATCCAAATGGTAAATTTTATAAAAGATATGTTAAAAAAATATAGATAATATTTAATAAGCTAGATAACTATGACAGTGATTACAAAAAAATTAAACTATAAGAAAATCAAGGCAATTAAGGAAAACAAGGAAAACAAGAAAAGTAAAAAAGTAAACTATAATGATATAGGTAAGTCAGTAGGTAAGTCTGCAGATAATTCTATAACATCTACAGATTATCCTTTTTTAAATAAAACAATGAAAATAGATGAAAATAGTATTAATAATATTAAAAACACTGCTAAATATCTTAAGCGGCAACTTTATATATGTGATAATGAAAATGAATTACCATTAGAAATTAAAAAAGACAAAAAATATAAATTAGGATCATTAAAAAGGTTAGAATTAGGACGTATTCATAATGAAATAGTTATTATAATGTCATCTTGGAAACAATTTGAATATATAAATAGTATAACTGATTACTTTACAGAAGAATGCCGTGTTAACTGTATATTTAAAGGTGCACAATCATTACTTTCTTATTGGGAAAAAAATAAAGTGCAATTACGTAGTGAATTAGTAAAGCGTAAAAAATCTGTTACTGATTATTGGTTACGTGAGCTTATGTATGAGAAAAATAAGCCTTGCAATAATTTTCGTGTTTCAGTATGTTTAGAAATTCTACGGCTCTTTAAACCAAAGCGATGGCTAGATATATCAGCAGGGTGGGGTGATCGATTATTATCTGCATTATTATATGATGGTTTGGAAGTCTATTGTGGTGCTGATCCAAATCCCTGTTTACATCCATTATATAAAAAAATGATTGCTACTTTTACAAATAGTACAAATAATTCTAAAACTAGAACTAACAAATCTAATCACTCAAAGGCTAATATACCACAATATATACTGATTAAAGATGGGTTTGAAACTGCAGTGTTACCAACTGGTATAACATATGATTTAGTCTTTTCAAGTCCTCCATTTTTTGATTTAGAAATTTATTCTGGAGATAAAAGCAATTCCTATGTTAAGTATCGCGGTGTAGATGGATGGTTTAATGGATTTCTAATGCCATCAATCTATAAAAGCATTGAATACTTGGAAAGTGGTGGCCATTTAGTTTTATATATGGGTGAAGCAGGAGGTACCAAATATATACCTGAAATGATTAGCCTTATAGATAAATTAACTATAAACTGTGGTATTTTTTACTATAGTGGAGGTGGAGGTAAATTACGAGAATTTTACTGCTGGCAGAAAAAATGAGTTATTATTTTATTTGAGTAAAAATATAAAAAAATAAAAATAATTGTAATTGTATAGTTAATTTCCTATTACTTTATTCATCTTATTCATCTTATTCATTATCATCTTCATCATCAGATGGCACCTTTGTTGGCTTTTTAGCCTGAGTTGCAGCCTTACCCTTAGAGGGGGTACCCTTAGCAGCTGCAGTCTTAGCAGATGATTTCTTAGGAGTTGGTTCAACAACAGCTTGCGTCACATCAGGTATTTTGACATTTTCACTGTCATCATCATCATCACTTTGCTCGGTAGCTTTAGCAGCTGGGGTGCTAATAGCTGGGGTGTTAATAGCTGCAACAGGCTTGTGTTTTGGCTCTGACGATTCAATTTCAATAGGTGCTTCTTCACTAGGTTTTCCTTGCTTACGAAGGCGATCATTATCACGCTTCTTCCATTCAGCATTAGCCTGGGCAAATTTCTCTTGATCTGCTTTTTGCAAGACAATATACGCAGCTTTTTCTTCATCACTAAGTGCGCGCCATAGCTCTCCACCTTCCTTTGTAATTGCAAGGTTTGCCTGCATTTTTTTAGTCTTAATGTCAGCTTCGCTTGTGCCGTTTTTCTTAGCTTGCTTTAGCTGTTTGTCATCAACACCATGCTTTGTCTTAAGCTCAGGGCGTTTTGCCTTAAGGAAATGGAAATATGCAGTAAGACCGCGTGATGGCTTATCCTCTGGAAATTCACCATTGCTAATTGCAGCTATACGCTGTTGTTCAATAGCCTCCTTATATGCATCACGAGCAACCTCATATTCTTTTTGCAGCTTAGCCTTTTCCTTATCATCAAGGCTAGCCCACTTTGCATTACGCACTTCCATTGTGCAAGTTTCACCACTTGCTTTAAGTTTTTTAGCAAATAGATTGCGTGCATTATTAGCAGGCTTAGTCAATCCCTTTGGAACAAACTTAGGGTTTGCAATAGTTTTACGGTGTTTAGCTTGAGCTTTTGATATAATATTTTTCAAATCTTCCAATGAACCATAAATAAGCTTTAACATATCTTCAATTGGCATACCGTCAAATTCCGTCTTAAATACTTCCATCATATCAATTAGAAATAGTCCTAATACTGCAGGATTTGCATTAATACGTCCAGTTAAGACACCGTGCGCTGCAGTAGTATTCTCATTAGATTCATCAGCAGAGTCTTCAACAGGCTTAGCAGCAACAGGTGTAGTATCTAGCTTAGTATCTACTTTAGTATTAGACATAGTTTGATTATTTACAGATTTAGTTGCAGACTTGGAAGCAGGCATAGTTGTATATGGCTAATAGGCTTTAAGCTGTTTTAATAATGTAATTTGTTATTTATAACTAGTAATTTATATGTAGCTATTTCAATTTTTTATATTTATTAATAATTTTCATACTTATATGGAAAAATGGCTAAAATGGGAAAAATAGAATAAAATTGGAGGAAAATAGTTTTAAGATGTGTTTACTTACTTTAATGTAAAACCTTTTTAAAATGTAAATAATAATCTGATGGTATTTTTAGGTACCATACTACTAAGCTCATAGGGCTTTTGGCGTTTTTAGTCTGGCGTCCTATCCTCAGTATAATCTCTATTATAATAATTAAAACATACATAATCTATTAAGAATGATGTCCAATTAGTTGAAGTACTTTTAAGTGCCTCATGCGCGTCCGTTGCCTCATTTATATAAACATGTGATGCGTCTATATATGTATTATATATCTTATGTGATAATACTTCTAAATTGTTCGTCATGGTATCATTATAATTTGGCAGCTTCCTAATCCTGTAATTAGTAAGATAGTTTTGTATATTTATGTATATATTGCTTCTAGTCTTTTCTGTATCATTATTTGGTATATGTATGAGAAACTGTATACCATTGTAGTCATATAATGTTAAATATAAAACAAATGCTAATACGTTTGCACTGTTATATTGTGTTTTTCTATCACTATCACTATCACTATCACTATCACTATCATTAGTATAAAATGTATAATTTAAATATTTTTTTAAATAAAGAATCGGATCCGAAAATCCTGTATACATTGTGTTGTAATTGCCTAGTTTACATGTGTCCAACCAATTTTGTCTTTTATTTTTATCGTACTCTAGACTTTTTTCCATTATTAATAAAGAATTTATATCTGTAGGTAATATAAAAGTATTAAATGGTGCTTGCATAGTAAAAATTGTTTCAGCATAAGTGAGCTCTCTAACAGATGGGTAAGATAATATGTAAGATTTTTTTAAGTTTTTACTAATATTAGTTAAACATGATGCAACTGCACCTGTTGTGTCACCTAATGTAAATATGCGAATATACTCAATTAATATGTCAATAAATATTGAATATATATAATTTTTTTCAATAAAGGTATTAATCTTGATAAGTAAAGATTGAATTATATCTTCTAATTTTTCTTCTGGGTATTTTGGCAAACTATTTTTTTCCTTAATTATGTTATCCAAGTTAAGTGCATATATTTTTGGAAATTTGGGGTTTAAATCATTTTTTGTTTGAAATAATGGGTAAATTTTTGTTTTTAATAATACAAATAAATTTTTAACCATAATAGCAGTAATAAATTTAAGTTGAGGCACGTTAAAATAATATATGTTACTTTTATCCTTATTAATTGGCGCATTATACCAATTATTTAAATTATTTAAATCATATAAATTATTATTATATGTGAGTGCACTAGCTAAATTGGATGTAATTGCTTTTATTGATAAAAATGGGTCTTCTATTCCACCCAAAGCCTCTTTGTCACTTGCATATGTTAAAACTAATTTATCATTATTGTCCCCAAATATATAATTAATTAGTTTTTGAATAAAAATAGTTGACTCTTTAACAAAATATTGTTTTAGTAAAGCAACTGTTACTAATTTATTTATTTTAGTTCTGGTTTTAAGAATAAAGTTAGCTGCGTTCTTAGCTCTGGTATGGTTGTTGTTGTGCTGCTTTTTATTTAAATTTTTCTGTTTTTCTGTTTTAAATGTCTTTCTTAGCTTTTCAAAAAATGTTGGTTTTTTCTGTAATTGATTCTGTTTTTGTACATTTTTATGTTTTTGTATTACATTATTAATGTATTTTGTCTCAGTGTTAATGTGATTATGTAATTTATGTATATTATCTGTATTGATATATAATGGTTTGTGTAATTTATAAGCCTCTAATAATTTTAAAGATAACAGTTTTAATGTGTCTTTTACATTTTGAGACTTATATGCAGTTATAACATAAGTATTTATTTTTTTAATTTGTGCGGTAACATCAGTTTTATTATACTTTTTGTTTAACAGTAGACTCTTTACACCCTTGAAGATTTAAAATGGGACAAATAATTAACCAATATTTATTCTTTTTTTATTATAAGTATGACACATAAGAGCGAAGACTATAAAATATCTGCTGTTAAATATTATTTGAATAACAAAGATAATATTAGAAAAACTTGTAAAATATTTGATTGT